>ERZ781272.106-NODE-106-length-114423-cov-4.668264_pt1 | contig 114423 bp, 100 predicted proteins | sample MGYA00375850_ERZ781272 | MGnify/ENA primary metagenome ERZ781272 (study PRJEB29790, sample SAMN06051246) | human gut metagenome | host: Homo sapiens | place: USA: Cincinnati, Ohio | collected 2013-06-21 | study: EMG produced TPA metagenomics assembly of the Gut...
AGATGTATTAGCTTTACAGGGAGCCGGATGCGGGAAAGCTGCACGTCCGGTTCTGGGAGGGGTAAGCCCCGTAAGGGGCTTATCTACTTACCAAAGTACTCCGTTTGTTCCTTTTGAATGTGTTTTAGAAAGTTTTAAGAATTTCTCCTCTTGTATCTTTGACTGGTTCATGATAGGATAAGTGTATTAAAACAATTAATACACTTAGGACACATAGAAGAATAGAGAAGAAAGGAGAGGTATATGATTATTTTGGACTATCAGGACCGTCGCCCGATTTATGAGCAGGTTACGGAAAAGTTTCGTATGCTGATTCTGCGCGGTGTCATGCCACCGGAATCCAGGATGCCGTCAGTCAGGCAGCTTGCAATGGAATTGGCGATCAATCCCAATACCATCCAGAGAGCATACATGCAATTGGAGCAGGAGGGTTTGATCTATCCCGTAAAGGGAAGGGGAAATTTCGTGGCAGATACGGAACAGATACGCAAAAAGAGCCGGGAGGATTATCAGCAGGAGCTGCGTGTTGTTGTGCAAAAAGGGATAGAACTGGGAATGGAAGAGGATGAATTGATCTATATTGTCAAGGCTTGTTACAAGGAGGGGAGCAGATGATTGAGATTAAAGAATGTACGAAAGCGTTTGATACGATATGTGCTGTAAACCGGGTATCTCTGGATATCGGAGAAAGAGAGGTGTTCGGGCTTGTAGGCAGCAACGGAGCCGGCAAAAGCACGCTTCTCCGTATGACAGCCGGAATTATGAAGCCGGATACAGGTGAGATCATGGCAGACGGTTATCCTGTATACGAAAACGAAGAGGCGAAGGGAAAGCTGTTTTACATATCCGATGACAGTTATTTCCCACCGAATTATACGCCTGAGGAATTGGTAAGATTCTATAGGAACTATTATCCATTCTTTGATGTACAGCGTTATTCTAAATTGATGGAGCAGTTTCATCTGGACAGGAAACGCAAGATCAATACGTTTTCCAAAGGAATGAAAAAACAGCTTCTTGTGATTCTGGGAGTCAGTGCGGGAACGAAATATCTGCTGTGTGACGAGACCTTTGATGGGCTGGATCCGGTGATGCGGCAGGCTGTGAAAAGTTTGTTTGCCGCAGAGATCATGAGCCGGGAATTTACTCCTGTGATCGCCTCTCATAATCTGCGTGAGCTGGAGGACATTTGTGATCATGTGGGGCTGCTTCATCAGGGAGGCATACTGCTTTCGCGTGATTTGGAGGATATGAAATTCCATATCCATAAGGTGCAGTGTGTGCTGACAGATAAAGAGAAGGAAAAGGAATTGGAGAAAGAACTGGAGGTATTGAAGATTCAGCGTCAGGGTTCTCTGCTTCTAATAACGGCGAGAGGAACCAGGCTGGAGGACATGAATCGCATTCAGTCAAAGAACCCTCTGTTCTGTGAAGTGATTCCGCTTACATTGGAGGAAATTTTTATCAGCGAAACGGAGGTGGCAGGGTATGAAATCCAAAATTTATTCTTCTGATTATGTAAAAGCAACATCCAAGGGGCAGGTATGGATTCCATCATTTTTAGCGCTTGGTTTTTTGATGGCATTTCCGGTAGCGGTTCTTCTGATGCTGGGAAATTGGTCGGGAATGGAATACACGGCAGAGCAAATAGCACTGTTGTATGAGAACCTCTGGAGAGATGGCCTTGTGTCTACGGGATTTATTATGGTCTTGATTGCAGCCGTCAGCAATGGTGTCAACAGCTTCTGGTATTTGTATTCAGCCAGAAAAATAGACTTTTACCACAGCCTGCCGGTCAGGCGTCCGCAGATGTTCTGGCACAAGACCTATGTGGGAATCCTTTATTATCTGGTTCCCTATGTGATCATGGAATTTTTTGCTGTCTGCATTGGAGCTATGCGGGGATATTTCAGCTTAAAGCTTATGGGAATGGCGCTTGCAATGCTGATCCTTCACCTGGTCTTATATATGATGATTTATTTCAGTACCGTTTTAGTAGTATGTATTACAGGAAACATTTTGCTTGGAGTGATAGTCTTTGCAGGGATATTTCTGTATGGCTCTGCCTTGGGAACAATGATTACATGTTATCGGGAATTCTTTTTTGCTACGGCTTACACAGAAGAAAATTACGGGTTTGTGAAGTTTTTGTGTAACTATGCTTCTCCGTTTTCTTTTGGAAGAAGCATCATAGAAAGTTATGGGCAGGAGAAATATTTTCCGATACTGGTAATATTGCTTTCGGTAACGGCTGTTTTGGCCTTTTTGGCATATTTGGCCTACGTAAAACGTCCTTCGGAAAGTGTCCGAAAGCCCATGATCTATGGGTGGATAGGGATTGTTCTGAAATTTATGGCTGTAATTCCCTGCGGACTTGGAATCGGATTGATCTTCTATATATTGCCGGAAAACAGCACAAGGACGATTTGGTGGATTTTCGGAATGATTCTTGGTACTGTGCTTTCTCATGGAATCACAGAGGTACTATTTCAGATGGACTTCAGAAAATTTATATCCAAAAAGCCTCACCTGGCAATTGCCGGTGTTCTGGTGGCTGTTCTTGCCGTATGCTATCAAAAGGATTTGTTTCGGTTTGACGCATACCTTCCCGCACAGGAAGAAATTTCTGCTGTGAACATAGGAGATAGTATGCAAGGGGAATATTTACGATTTATAAAGAAGGAAGAGGATGGGACCTACCGGACGAGTACCGGCTGGACGAGTGCGGAAGAGGCTTTGAATCATATAGGGGAAGTAGGAAATAAAACCTATCAGGTACTGCAGAGTATTGTAGATACGCAGGTGAAAGCAGAGAAATCGAATGTCACCGGCCGGAGGCGCAGTCTGATTTCCGGCTGGGGTTATGCGATTCCGGTGAAATATACGCTGAAATCCGGTAAAGAGGTTTACCGTAAGTATGTGGTGACTCCAAAAGATATTTATCAGTTGTATGATGCATTTTATACAGAGGGCGCACTAAAGGAACTCAACTATTCTTTTCTGGACATAGAAGATAAGTATTTTGAAACTGTAGATTGTACCTTTGGGAATGGAGAGGGTTACAGCGTATTCCAGAATCAGCCGGAAAAATATAAGGAGCTTCTGGAAGCTCTGCGTGCAGATATTGCGGATGCAAAAACAGAAGACCTGTTGGAACAGCCGTGTGCAAATTTAAGATTCAGCTTTCAGCTTCCTGTAAAAAACAGTATCAATAACATGATACCAAATTCTAAACCTTATGCATATTCCTATAGTTCAATGTTTGTAATGCCTTCCTTCAAACGTACAGTTGCAATTTTGGAAGAAACAGGATATCCTGTATCCATGGATGATGTATCTCTGGAGGCTGTAAATGTGAAATATTATGAAAAGGGCGGCAGAGATGTGGAAGGCGAGGCAGCTCCTGTTGTTTATACCAGCAGGAAGGAGCTGGATGCATTTAAGGATGCGCTTGTTCCGTCAGGGCTTATGTGCGTCTGGATGGATTATGAGAGTCGTATTGATGCAAGCTTTCATATACAAAGCGGCATACAGGATGTATATGCCTTTTTATTGAGTGAAAAGCTTCCTCCGTTTGTGGCCGAAAAGCTGCAGGAAGTGGAAGCAGGGAATGATGGTACAGAGAATGCAGAAATTGAAAATCCGGGTGTTGTTGAAGTATTAGAAGAAGAAGTAACCGGGGATTAAAAAGAGGATGGCAGGAAACGAGATGGCAAAGGCAGTGAGATTGGACAAATTTCTGGCAGATGCAGGTGCAGGAACCAGAAGTGAGGTAAAAAAGCTGATACAAAAAGGTCAGGTACAGGTGAATGGGATTGCGGCAAATCGGCCGGAGCAGAAGCTTTTGCCAGGGACAGATAAGGTGTTGCTGTCAGGGAAACCTGTCAATGCCGCACCGAAATTTGAATATTTTCTTCTGCATAAGCCCGCAGGCTGTGTCAGTGCTACGGAGGATGCCAGGGAGAAAACCGTAATGGAATATGTACCGTATCAGCGGAAAGGGCTTTTTCCTGTGGGACGTCTGGACAAGGATACCGAAGGGCTGCTGCTGATCACAGATGACGGGGAGCTGGCCCATGAATTGCTGTCGCCGGGAAAGCACGTAGAAAAAACATATTTTGTACGGGTAGATGGGATTGTTACCGCTGAGGATGCGGCAGCAGTGCAGAAAGGCGTGGATATCGGTGAAAAAAAGCCTGCACTTCCTGCAAGGCTGGAAATTTTGAAAACCGTACCAACGGAAGCCGGCGGGGGAGAGAGCGCATCTGGAACCAGTGAGATTCTGCTGACGATTTGTGAAGGGAAATTTCATCAGGTCAAACGCATGCTGCGGGCGCTTGGAAAAAACGTTACTTATTTAAAACGTATATCCATGGGACCTCTTGTACTTCCGGATGACCTTCCGAAGGGGCAATGCCGGCCTCTGACAGCGGAGGAGCTTCATGCTTTAAAACAGGAAAACTCCCGTAGTAAATTCTGTGATAAAAAATATTGAAACGATAGAGACCTGGAGAAGTTTGAAAGCGATTCCAAACGGCATTTACCGATTTGCCGGGAGAGGAAACAATCAAGGATTTTTTTGGAAACCCTCTTTACATAGAGGGTTTTCTTATGCTATAATTCAGAAGTTGCAAGCAGCACAAAGTAAACACGTACAGAGATTCTTATGAATGGTGCCCAACGGTGTGATGGCGGGTTCGGATAGAAAATGATCTGTACGGAAGAATTTAACCAAAAAGGAGAAAAGACATGAGTGTTATTTCAATGAAACAGCTTTTGGAAGCAGGTGTTCATTTCGGACATCAGACAAGAAGATGGAACCCTAAAATGGCTCCATACATTTACACAGAGAGAAACGGTATCTATATCATCGACTTACAGCAGTCTGTAGGTATGGTAGACGATGCATACAATGCAATCGCTGATATCGTAGCAAACGGCGGAAACATCTTATTCGTGGGTACTAAGAAACAGGCTCAGGATGCTATCAGGACAGAGGCAGAGCGCTGTGGACAGTTCTATGTAAACGAAAGATGGTTAGGCGGTATGCTGACAAACTTCAAAACCATTCAGAGCCGTATTGCAAGACTGAAACAGATCGAGGCTATGGAAGCTGACGGAACCTTCGAGGTGCTTCCTAAGAAAGAAGTTATTGAATTAAGAAAAGAAATGGCCAAGCTGCAGAAAAACCTTGGCGGTATCAAAGAAATGAAACGCATCCCGGACGCAATCTTTATTGTAGACCCGAAAAAAGAAAGAATCTGCGTACAGGAAGCTCATACATTAGGTATTCCGTTGATCGGTATCTGCGATACCAATTGTGATCCGGAAGAATTGGATTATGTTATCCCGGGCAATGATGACGCTATCCGTGCTGTCAAACTGATCGTTTCCAAGATGGCAGATGCTGTTATCGAGGCTAACCAGGGAGCAGCAGATGTTGACGGTGAAATTGCGGCAGAATCTGAGGAATTTGCAGAGGAAGCAGCAGAAGAATAATCATCTATCAATCATTCAGGAGGAAAATAAAATGGCTATTACAGCAGCACAGGTAAAAGAATTAAGAGAAATGACCGGCGCCGGCATGATGGACTGTAAGAAAGCTCTTACAGCGACAGAAGGCGATATGGATAAAGCAGTAGAATTCCTTCGCGAAAAGGGTCTTGCTACCGCACAGAAGAAAGCAAGCCGTGTAGCAGCAGAAGGTCTTTGCAATACTCTTGTTGCAGAAGACGGAAAGAGCGCAGTTGTTGTAGAAGTAAACGCTGAGACAGATTTTGTTGCTAAGAATGAGAAGTTCCAGAGCTATGTTGCAGATGTTGCAGCACAGGCACTGACCACTTCCGCAGCAGATATTGACGCATTCCTGGCTGAGGCTTGGGCTCTGGATACTACCAAGACTGTAAAAGAAGCGCTGGCAGCTCAGATTGCAGTTATCGGTGAGAACATGAACATCAGAAGATTTGCTCAGGTAAAAGAAGAAAACGGTTTTGTTGCTTCCTATACACATATGGGCGGAAAGATCGGTGTTCTTGTAGATATTGAGACAAACGTTGTAAACGATGCGGTAAAGGAAATGGCTAAGAACGTTGCAATGCAGATCGCGGCTCTGAAACCGCAGTATACAAGCCGCAGCGAGATTAGTGAAGAGTACATTGCACATGAAAAAGAAATTCTTCTGGCTCAGATTCAGAACGATCCGAAGGAATCCCAGAAGCCGGAGAAGGTTATTCAGGGTATGATCAATGGCCGTATCAACAAAGAACTGAAAGAAATCTGCCTGCTTGATCAGGTATATGTAAAAGCAGAGGATGGTAAGCAGACGGTAGCGAAGTATGTAGAAGAAGTTGCAAAAGCAAATGGCGCTGACATCACTGTAAAAGGTTTCGTACGCTACGAGACAGGCGAAGGTATCCAGAAGAAAGAGGAGAACTTTGCAGAGGAAGTTGCAAAGCAGATGAACGCATAAGAGAAGTCTGCCTGATTATTATGAATGAAGAAACCCTTGTAAATGGCGTGGGTACGCTGTTTGCAGGGGTTTTTAGATTTTCTGCAATAAGTAATTGAAATGCAATTGATGGATTTGTTATTTGGTGATATACTGTTAGCATAGGATAATTTTAGAGGAATAGTAAAAAATCAAATTTGAATGGGATGAAAATAAGAATGTCGTAAACAAAGAAAAACATAAGATTTCTTTTGAAACGGCGGTATATGTGTTTGATGATCCTTATTATATTGAAATGTTTGATTTTGAGCATAGTGTTGATGAGGATAGATATATTGGGATAGGGAAAGTTGGAGATGTATTGTTTGTAGTATTTACGGAAAGAAAAGAAACAATTCGGTTAATTTCAGCCAGACTTGCAACAAATGCAGAAAGGGAGCTTTATTATGACCAAAACATTAATTATTGGGAGTGGACAAAAACCTGCGGAAGAACAGCTTAGAGAAGTTGAAGAAGCAAAAAGAAGCCCTATTGTTTTTGATGAGGATTGTGAGGCATTGTCACCAGCCATGATGAAGGCATTTAAGAGTGCAGTTGTGCAACGAAATCGCAAGAAAAAAGCATAAGAGTTGTTGTAAAGGATATATGTTGAAATGTGACAGAAAGAATATTCTTTTGGTAAGACAGGAAACTATTTAGAGAAGTAATACAATGGTTAAGAATTTGGGGGAGGAATTATCTCCCCCAATTACCCCCAAAATAAAATTTGGGGGATGTAGCTTGAAGAGCATTAAGTTAGGATAGTAAAAAATTTATGTAAAGTCAGTAAAATACATAGTTCCGAGGATGTATAATCGGAACCTCAAAAATGGAAAGTTCGCAAAAAAGATGGGCAACTAATTTGTCAGATTATTCGTCAGATTGGTTTGACGAATAATGAAATGAAAAATATCCGATTCCACGAATAGCAACAAGCTGAAATTCCGGCCATTCGCCAAATCTTTTTCTGAGTCGGTTGATCTGTACATTTACGGTTGTGTCAACGGTTTCTGCTTCCATTCCCCATATCTCATCCATAAGCTGAAGCCTTGTAAATATCTTATTTGGATAAGATAAGAGCTTATACAGGAGATAAAATTCTTTTTGCGGCAGTGTCCGTTGCATCCCTTCCCGGAATCTCCGACATCGTTCTTCGGGCAGATGTTTAGCAGTTTACTACAAATGGCTGTACCGGCCTGTTACAAAACAGGAAGCCGAGAACATAAAGCTGGCAGAACTGATAAAGGAGTATGATGAGCGGTTCGGGCAAATCCTGGGATACCGGCGGATGACGAGCTGGGTCAACCATTTCAACCACACCAGCTACATTAAAAACAGGGTTCACAGGATCATGAAGAAACTTGGTATCCGTTCCGTTATCCGCAGAAAGAAAAAGAAATACCAGCCGTCCAGGCCGGAAGCGACAGACGATAATAAGATTGTATTCGATACTTATGACAAAGCAATCAAAAAAAATCCGGATGCAAAATCGATTTTCCATTCGGACAGGGGCTACCAGTACACAAGCAGAGTATTTCAGGCCAAGCTCCAAAATCAGGGAATAGACCAGTCCATGTCCCGTGTCGGGCACTGCATTGACAACGATCTCACGGAGGGGTTATGAGGAAACATCAAGTCAGAAATGTATTGTATGTACAAAATAATAGATGAAGACTCCCTCCGTGCTGCAATTGATGGGTACATGAGGTTTTATGCCGAAGAAAGCCGCAGGAAAGGTTCCGCTGCAAAACACCATCAGAAGTAAGACGGGAGGCATTATCGGCAGAGAACCCAATCCAATATCCGATTGCAGAAAACAAGCGGAGCGAAGCATATAAGGCCAAATGGTGCGCATAATCCTGATTGGCGTTTATACTGCGAAAACAGCTTTACAATGAGAGGCGGGCGTGTCAGGCGCTGCCGATGGCAACCCTTCGGGGTCATTTCCTTTACTGCCAAGAGACACACCCGCAGAGGTTCATTGCCAAGCTGAGCGTGAAACAAACGCCTCATAATATAGATACCCGCCATACCATTCATGATATGACGGATACCTATAAATTTATTTTAGATATTTCACTTCTCTACTTGACAAGGGGCTGATCACCGATAACTTACACACTATCTTTGAACTCTGGCACCGGCGCCGCCCATGATGGCTTCTACTTCTTTTTTGCTTGCCATGGTTGTATCACCGGGAGTTGTCATAGCAAGTGCACCATGAGCAGCTCCGTAATTCACAGCAAGATTTGTATCGGCTGTTGTCATAAGACCGTAGATGAGACCGGAAGCAAAGGAATCTCCGCCGCCGACGCGGTCCATAATCTCAAGTCCTTTGTAGTCTTTGGCTTTGTATATTTTACCGTCTGCCCAGCAAATGGCACTCCAGTCATTTACGGTTGCAGTCTTAACTTTACGAAGAGTAGTAGCTACTGCCTTGAAATTCGGATATGTTTTTGCAGCTTCGTTGATCATTTTTTTGTATCCGTCAAGATTCAGCTCTTTTAAGTTCTCGTCATTTCCTTCAATTTCAAAACCAAGGCATGCGGTAAAGTCTTCTTCGTTACCGATCATTACGTCAACAAATTTTGCGATTTCCTTATTCACTTCCTGTGCCTTTTCTTTTCCACCGATTGCACTCCACATGGAAGGACGATAGTTCAGGTCGTAAGAAACGATGGTTCCGTATTTTTTTGCTGCTTTGATTGCGGCAAGAACTGTTTCGCAGGATTGTTCAGAGAGGGCTGCATAGATTCCGCCGGTATGTAACCAGCGAACACCCAATTTTCCAAAGATGTAATCAAAGTCAAAGTCTTCCGGTGTTGCTTTGGAAATAGCGGTATTTGCACGGTCAGAGCAGCCCACCGCACCGCGGATTCCGTATCCGCGCTCTGTGAAGTTGATTCCGTTTCGGCAGATTCTTCCGATACCATCGGTTTTCATCCATTTGATGAGAGAAGTATCAACCCCACCTTGAAGAATGAAGTCTTCCATCAGCATTCCGACTTCATTATCTGCAAATGCAGTAATGATACCTGTGTTTAATCCAAAGCATCTGCGAAGACCACGGACTACATTATATTCGCCGCCGCCTTCCCATGCGCGGAAATTCCTGGCTGTACGGATTCTCCCTTCGCCGGGATCCAGACGAAGCATTACTTCACCTAAGGATACAGCATCAAATTTACATTCTTCTTTTGGTCTTAAGGTTAAGTTCATTTTTATGGCCTCCTTATTTACGTAATTCTTTTGCAAGTGAGACTGCTTCTGCTGTCAAAGTTTTGATTTTGTCGAATTCGCCTGCTTTTATCAAGTCTCCTTTTACCATCCAGCTCCCTCCACAGGCAACGATTTTATCATATTTTAAATATGTTTCCAGATTACCTGCATTTACACCGCCTGTAGGCATGAATTTCATGCTTGTATAAGGCGCAGCAAGAGCCTTGATTGTCGATACACCTCCAAACTGTTCAGCAGGGAAAAATTTTACAACCTTCAGTCCGCGTTTTGCCGCCTGAGCGACTTCAGAAGGGGAAGCACATCCCGGGAAGATCGGTATATTTTTTTCAATACAGTAGTCAACGATTTCCGGATCGAATCCCGGACTTACGATGAATTTGGCTCCGGCGTTTACAGCACGGTCAACCTGTTCCGTTGTAAGGACAGTTCCGGCACCAACTAACATTTCCGGATATTCAGATGCCATGATTCGAATGGATTCTTCGGCAGCATCTGTACGGAAGGTTACTTCAGCACATGGAAGACCACCCTCTGCTAATGCCTTTGCAAGTGGTGCAGCATCTTTTGCGTCTTCTAATACAACAACAGGTACAATCGTATAATTTTGAATTTGTTCTAACATAGTAGTCATTTTTGAGGCTCCTTATAAGTGAAAATAGTTTTTTGCATTTGTATAACAAATATTTTGAATCAGCTTCTCCAGATAAGCCATATCTGACGGATATTCGCCATCCTCCACCCAGGTCCCGATGAGATTGCACAGGATCCTCCGGAAATACTCATGTCTCGGGAAGGAAAGAAAGCTTCTGGAGTCGGTTAACATTCCAATAAAAGTTGAAATCAGTCCGGTGTCCGCAAGGGCATTCATCTGACGCTCGATGCCTCTCTTGTGGTCACAGAACCACCATGCACTTCCAAGCTGCATCTTTCCCCTGATATTTTCGGGGTTGCTCTGGTAATTTCCTGCCATGGCTGCCAGCATTTCTGCATCCTTTGGGTTTAAATAGTAAAGAATTGTTTTAGGCAGCTCTTTTGTTTTATCCATAGCATCGAAAAGCGCAGAGAGCTGAGGCGCATAGGAAAAGTCAGTCAGACTGTCAAAACCTGTGTCGGCTCCGAGAGAAGCAAACATGCGGGAGGAATTGTTGCGTATCGCCCCGATATGAAGCTGCATAGCAAGTCCCCGGCGGGAGTATTCGCGGCCAAGCTCTGTCAGCACAAAGCCACGGTATTTGACGCTTTCTTCTATAGTAAGCTGCTTACCATTCAGACGTTTCTGATAAACCCGATCAGCTTCTTCATAAGATGCAGGAAGGAAGAAATCACTTTCTAAGCTGTGATCTGTCACGCGGCATCCCGCTTCTATAAAATAGGTGAGACATTCCTTTAATGCTTCCAATACATCGTTAAGAGATGTGAGAGAAGAGTTTGTGCGATTGCCAAGTTGTAATATGTAATCTGTAAAATCAGTCTTTTCAATATCCAGAGCTCTTCCCGGGCGGAAGGTAGGAAGTACCTGAATCTCAAAGCCTTCTTCCGCCAGCTTTTTGTGCCATTTCAGGTCATCAATGGGATCGTCCGTCGTACAGAGCACCTGAACATTCTGCATTTTCAAAAGATGTCGAATGGAACATTCCGGTGTCTTTAAAAGTGCATTGCATTTTTCCCAGATTGCAGGTGCATTCTCAGGAGTAAGCAGCTTATCAATTCCGAAATAGCGCTTTAACTCAAGATGTGTCCAGTGATATAGGGGATTACCGATGCAGTTTTGCACCGTATCTGCCCACGCTGAGAATTTTTTATACGGATTTCCATCACCGGTAACCAATTCCTCCGGAACACCGTTTGCACGCATGGCACGCCATTTGTAATGGTCGCCGCCAAGCCATACCTCGGCAAGATTGTCATAGCAGCGGTCTTCATAAATCTCCTGTGGATTCAGATGATTATGGAAATCGATGATGGGCAGTTTTTCGGCAAATGTGTGATACAGTTCTTTTGCAGTATTATTATGAAGCATAAAGTTATCATGAATAAAAGATTTCATTTCGTACGCTCCTTATATATATTTTTCAAGTGTTGCCTGTACTGCACCAGGCCCTGCGATCATTTCTCTGAAGTAGTCGCATACGAGAGAATCCATGTTTACCTCATATAAGCTTACGCCAAAGATTTTCTCATTTGAGAGAATTGGTTCTAAGAGCTTTTCAACAGAAATGTTGTCACCCAGTGAAACAGAGGAAACATAAGGACGCACTGTATCAAGCAGCGGATCCGGGCTCAGCTCAAATGCATTTCCCTTATCATCAATACCCATCAGGTAACGAAGCCATCCGGCAAAAACAAGAGGAATATGTGTTAAATCTGCAACGTCCAGAGCGTCGGATCTCCGGTATGCCTTGATGGTCTCGCCGAAACGGATTGCAAGCTTCTGAGAAGTATCGGTTGCGATTCTCTGTGGTGTATCCGGCATAAACGGATTTGGAATGCGGACATTCAAAACAGTATCAATAAATTCTTTCGGGTCTAAGATTCCGGGATTGATCACAACCGGAAGTCCCTCTTCATAGCCGATGATTTGCACCAGTTTTTTCAGGGTTGGATTCTCCATTTCTTTGGAAATGAGGTCGTATCCCAGAAGACATCCAAACACAGCAAGTGTTGTATGAAGTGGATTCAGGCAGGTACATACCTTCATCTTTTCCACCTTGTCTACGGTTTCACGGTCTGTAAAGATGAGCCCTCCCTTTTCCAGAGCAGGGCGCCCATTTGGAAACGCATCTTCAATTACGAGATATTCACATTCCTCTGCATTGACAAATGGAGCAACATATGTATTTTTTTCTGTAATGACCGGCTCTAATTCTTCGACACCATCTGCTTTTAAGATGTTTTCAATAGAAGCATTCGGCCGCGGTGTGATTTTGTCAATCATAGACCATGGGAAGGATACGCGCTCAGGCGTGCTGATATAAGTTAAGAACGCTTCATCAGCAGCACCATTTTCCACCCAGCCTTCTGCAAATGCGAGAATCGCTGCATGGAGCTTATCGCCGTTGTGAGAGCAGTTGTCCATGCTTACCATCGCAATTGGCAGAGCTCCGTTCTGGTATCTTGTATATAAGAGGGAAGCAACCTTTCCGATGTAGCTTTCCGGTTTTTCAGGACCGTTCTTCAGGTCGGCAGCTACAGAAGGAAGCATTTCTCCTTTTCCGTTTACAAGAGAATATCCTTTTTCTGTGATGGTAAAGGAGGCCATCTGCAGAGAAGCCTTACAGAAGATTTCTTTTAAGCGGGAAAATTCTGTCTCATTATCGGAATCCAAAGCGAGAGATTCCACGACACTTCCGACAACGGTCTTTTCTACAGAGCCATCTGCTTTTAATGTAACAAGAATGCTGTAGTCATCGTGGGGATGATTCATTTTTTCAATGATTTCGTAGTCATAACCTTCCGCGACGACAAGGCCTCTGTCCAGAACGCCGTCGTTTAACAGGTTCTGAACTACATTTGCCTGAAAAGCGCGGAAGATATTGCCGGCGCCAAGGTGAATCCAGAAAGGATTCTCCTTAGTGGCGGATGTGACAGCTTCACGATTGAACTGCGGAAGATGGAATCCCTTGGAAGTCCAGACTTCTTTCTGTTTTAACCCTTTTTCATTTAATCTCATGATTATCTGGCTCCTTTCCCAATTGCTTCCCAAAGACCATTTAAGTAAGTAGCTCCCAGTGCGCGGTCATAGAGTCCATAACCAGGCATTGCAACCTCATCCCAGATCATACGTCCATGGTCCGGGCGGATTGGACCGGTAAACCCGATTTCGTAGAGTGCTTTCATGATTTCATACATGTCAAAGGTTCCGTCAGATGATAAATGGGCAGCTTCTTCAAAATCGGTCGGTGTATTGAATTTTAAGTTACGTACATGTGCAAAGTGGATTCTTCCCTTAAGAGAACGAATCATGTCCGGAAGATCATTTTCCAGATTGGTCCCGTAAGAACCAGAGCAGAATGTTACTCCGTTGTGTGGGTTATCTACCATGTTCATCATACGGAGGATGTTCGCCTTGTTGATGATAATACGTGGAAGACCAAATACGCTCCATGCCGGGTCATCCGGATGGATCGCCATGTTGATGTCGTATTTATCACATACAGGCATGATTTTCTCGAGGAAATATTTCAGGTTTTCAAATAACTTCTCATCATCGATGTCCTTATACATCCCAAAAAGTTCTTTGATTTTTGCCATACGTTCCGGTTCCCAGCCAGGCATTACCGTACCGTTCATGTCGCCTGCGATGGAGTCAAACATTTTGTCAGGTTCCATGGCATCGACAGCTTCCTGTGTGTAAGCGAGAACAGTAGAACCGTCCGGTCGTTTTCTTGCAAGCTCTGTTCTTGTCCAGTCAAAGACCGGCATGAAGTTGTAGCATACAAGGTGAATGTCTTCTTTGCCAAGGTTTTCCAGAGACTCAATGTAGTTGTCGATATACATGTCGCGTTCCGGTGCCCCAGTTTTAATTGCATCGTGAATGTTTACGCTCTCGATTCCTGCGATGTGAAGTCCGGAAGCTTCCACTTCCTCTTTCATCTCACGAATTCGTTCACGGCTCCATACTTCTCCTGGCGTTGTGTCATAAAGTGTTGTGATCACTCCGGTTACGCCCGGAATCTGGCGAATCTGTTTTAAAGTAACGGTGTCAAATTTTGAACCATACCATCTCAATGTCATTTCCATATCAGATCACGTTCCTTTCCTGTTTTGGTTTTTGATAGTTGCCATTATAGAGAGTCAGGATAGAAAAGCCCATTGAAAAAATTGTTGTATATATTGCAAAAGTTGCGGTCGTGGAAAAAGCGTGTTAAGATAAGTTTAAATTTTGAGGTGGAGGATTTTGGTATGAAGAAAAATTTACAGACAAAGTTCAGTACCAGGCAGTATATGCTTTTCAAGGATTTTGAAATCTATTATTATAAAGACTTTCCTGATAGGAAGTTAGAAGACCACAGTCACGATTATTATGAGTTCTATTTCTTTTTGGAAGGAAATGTGTCTATTGAAATTGCAGGCGAGAGACGTCCGCTGCAATATGGCGATGTAGTTCTGATTCCACCGAAAGTGGCGCACCATGTTGTGATTCATGATGTGGTAATGCCATATCGAAGATTTGTGTTCTGGATCAGCAAAGATTATGGAAATCAGTTGATGCAGTTGTCACAATCCTACGGATATCTCATGCAGCAGGCAGCAGTGACCGGCAAATATATATTCCATAATGATCGAATCGCATTTAATGCAATACAGACAAAAGTGTTTCGTTTGATAGAGGAAATTCATTCCAATAGATTTGGAAAAGAAGCGAAGACAGCTCTGTGTGTGAATGATCTGGTACTTCATTTGAACAGGAGCGCTTATGAACAGAATCATCCAAAGAGCGAGAAAGAGGAACAGAGCCTGTATGAGAATCTGATGGATTATGTCGAAGGGCATCTGGACGAGGAGTTGACTTTAGAAAAGCTGGCGGGCGAATTTTTTGTCAGTAAGTATTACATTGCACATATCTTTAAAGAAAATATCGGATTGTCGATTCATCGGTATATTATGAAAAAACGTGTGTCTGCCAGCAGGGATGCCATTCTCACCGGACATAAGATTACAGAAGTGTATCTGATGTATGGATTTAAAGATTACTCCAGCTTTTTTCGTGCGTTTAAAAAGGAATATGGAATATCACCGAAGGAGTTTAGGGAGATGAATCCGGTAGATGTGAATGCAATATAGACCAAATTGGATTTTGTGTGTAACTATAACGAATATGTGAACGCAATACGGAATAGTTGAACACATTGTCTTCCTATATTCGTTATAATTTCTATGATAAAGTAGCATTCACAGATAGAAATGAAGGAGAACATTCGAATATGAAGGCGATAAAATTAAGAACAGAGCAGATGGTAAATCCAATCGGAATTGATGTGAAAGAACAGTTCCTTTCCTGGATTTGTGTAGCCGGAACCTTTCAGAGTGCATATCAGATTACAGCCTGTACCGGAGATAAAGAGATTTATGACAGCGGAAAGGTAGAAAGTCAGGAAATGCATCATCTGTTAGAAATGAATCTGGAAAGCAGACAGCGTGTCTGCTGGCGGGTCCGCCTGTGGGACGAAAATGGCGAAGCAGGAGAATGGAGCGAAGAGGCTTCCTTCGAGATGGGACTCTTAAACGGTGAAGATTGGAGTGCCCAGTGGATCAATCCGGAGCTTTCCAAAATCACAACTAAAGAATACGACTGCAGCGATGCCATCAACGCGCAGGCAAAGAAGGAATGGGAGACACGGGAAATAGAAGGAGAATATGCCGTCCATCAGCCTGCAAGCTATCTGCGCCGCACATTTACCGCTCCGAAAGGAGAAACCAAACGTTTTTATGTTACCTGTCACGGACTTTACGAAGCATGGCTGAACGGGAAGCGTGTAGGAGATGCCGTTCTGATGCCTGGCAGCAGTAACTACAACTATGAGCTGGTTTATCAGACCTATGAGGTTGCAGACTTATTGGCTGAAGGTGAAAATGAACTGGTGATCGTTCTCGGTGATGGCTGGTATCGTTCCACGTCCGGTGTGGATGGAGACCGGGGTGTGTACGGACAGGAACTGGGACTTTTGTGTCAGTTGGAAGTGGACGGAAAGCCGGTGCTTGTATCTGATAAAACATGGGAAGCAAGTCAGGCAGGACCTCTGCAGCAGAATGATATGCAGCAGGGTGAAGTATATGATGCGAGAAAAGAAGCATTTGTCACAGAAAACGATGTGTGGCATCCGGTAAAAACAGAGGACTTCGATAAGAGTATACTGAAAGGAATGAACACTGTCCCAATCAAGGAAATGGAGACTTTTGAAGGAAAGCTGATTCAGACTCCGAATGGAGAGAAAGTCATTGATTTCGGACAGAATCTTGCCGGATATGTAGATTTTACCGTGTCCGGAAAAAGCGGAGAAACTCTTGTCTTAACACATGGAGAGACTCTGGATGAGAATGGAAACTTCACAACAGAGAATTTCCAGGACCGCAAGCGCCACAAAGAAGGCGGTACCTATCAGATGATCTCCTACATTTGCAAGGATGGAGAGAATCATTATAAGCCAGGATTTACCATCATGGGATTCCGTTACGCAAAAGTGGAGACCGCGTTAGATTTGTCAGATGCAAGATTTATCGCCCATGCAGTATATTCTGAGATGGAAGAAACCGCAGATTTTACATGTGGAAATGCGGATGTGAACCAGTTGGTTTGGAACAGTAAATGGAGTCAGAAGGGAAATTTTTGTGATGTGCCGACGGACTGCCCGACCCGTGAGAGAGCAGCGTGGACAGGCGATGCAGGAATTTATGTAGATACCGGTCTGATGCTGATGGACAGTTATCATGTATACAGGAAGTGGTTAGCGCAGTGCCGTTACGGACAGTATCCGGAAGGAAAGGTAGCCAATATTGCGCCACCGAACAGCAAAGGAAGCTTCATGACAGCGATGCTGGCAGGTTCTGTCGGCTGGGGTGATGCCTGTATCATCGTGCCGATGGCAATGTATCGCAAATACGGAGACATCCGTATTCTGAAAGAGAACTATGATATGATGAAGCGTTGGTACGCATTCCTGGAAAGCCGTGCAGAAAACAATGCCATCCGGTCGGGAATTGATTACGGTGAGTGGTGCGAGCCGGGTTCCAATCCGATGATGTCTATGCAGAACGGAAACTTCGATGTTGCAACCGCATATTTCGCACATTCAGGGGAAATACTGTCTGAAATTGCAGCAATTCTTGGCAATGAAGAGGATGCGGCACATTATCGTGAAGTATCCGAAAACGCAAAGAAGGCATTTGAGGAACTATTCACAAAAGACGGCGTGGTGGAATCCGAGCGCCAGTGCCAGTACATTCGTCCGGTTCAGTTTAAGCTTGTGGATGAAGAGAAATGTGAGAAGAATGCAGAGAAGCTCAATGAACTGGTGATTGCAAAAGACTATCATCTGAACACCGGATTCCTGACAACACCGGCAATCTGCGGTACGCTGTGCGAATACGGATATGAGGATACTGCATTCAAGCTTCTGCTGCAGGAGTCAGCGCCGGGATGGCTGTATGCCGTGAAGAAGGGAGCAACGACAATCTGGGAGACATGGGATGGTATCGACGAAAAGGGACATCCGAGAGAATCGCTGAACCATTATTCTTATGGCGCAATTACCGGATGGCTGATTGGCGGTGTGTGCGGAATTTTGCAGGAAGGAAGAAAAATCACGTTAAAACCAATTGTATGCAAGGAATTATCCCATGCAAAAGCGGTGTATGATTCTCCGGTGGGAAAAATAGAAAGTGGCTGGAAATATGAGGGAGACAAGATTACATTTGAGTTTGTCATTCCGGTAAATACAACGGCAGAAGCAGTGCTTCCTGGTGGGAAGCGTTATGAACTTGCTCCGGGAGTGCATCGGTTTTAAACGATGGGGCTGTCGGGAAACAGGTAGTCCCCTGTTTGGACTATCTATTTTCCGACAGTCCCTTTGCAGCAGTAAGGGTTACGAAAAAGCATCGCAAATCCCGCCAGTCGCCCTTTTCATAATGCGAATAACGTCAGGAATACTTTCTTTCATTCCTGTCTGCTCCCAGTAACCGAGGACTCCGCTGCATCCCTGCGTAAAGTATTGAAAGAGCATATTCACCTCCGCTTCGCTTAACTGCGGAAAACGGGAGCGAAAATCAGGAAAAATCAGATGATATATCTTTAAAAATACTTTCAGTGACAAAGCGGGATCGCCGTTTGCGGAAGCAAGTGTGTGGTAGGTATCCCGGTTTTCTTTCATATAAGTTAATGCATCAGTCATCCAAAGATCGAAGTCTTTGCGCCATTTATTTTTGAAGCCATTCTCCAGATGTGTGAGGAAGGATTCTTCTGTTTTTTCAAGCAAATCATAAGGATCTGCATAGTGTTTATAAAAGGTGGATCGGTTGATCTGACATTTCTGGCAGATTTCGCTTACAGTAATTCTTGAAATCGGTTTTTCCTTTAAAAGTTCGAAAAATACCTGATGAATATGGTTCCTTGTTTTTTGAACACGCGCATCGTTGATATTCATATTGTTTTTCTCCTTTAAAAACCAGATAAGCAACACTTGTGGATTTATTGATGGTTGTTTTGCTTTGTTTACCTGTATTATAATAGAGGCAACAAAAATAATCAATATATGTTGTTTATCTTGAACACAGACAAGTCGCGTAGCGACCTGCGTTCATGAGCAAGTAGCAAAGCGGGTTGCGAATGTCCGCTTTATCGGAGGAAAGGGAGCGATGGGTATGACTGAAAAGCAACAGGAATTATTTGAATCGAAATCCGTCTGGAACGCCATCTTTACAATGTCGGTACCTGCCATGGTTACAATGGTTGTGATGATTCTATATAATATGGCGGACATGTATTTTGTAGGACGAACAGGGGATACGTTGCAGGTGGCGGCGGTTTCTCTTGTCGGACCGGTGTTTTCTATTATGATGGCAGTCGGCAGTATGCTTGGCGGCGGGGCCTGTGCCCTCATTGCCAGGACACTGGGAGAAAAGAATACGGAAGAAGTACATCTGTACTCCAGTCTCTGCTGCTGGGGCGGTATCTGCTTTGGAGTGATCTTCGGCGGCATTGTGTTGCTCCTTCGTGAGCCTCTTCTGACGTTTCTGGGATCTAATGCAGAGATGCGCCCCTATGCGTCTGTGTACCTGACATTTTTAGCACTGGGGGCGCCGGTCATGATTTTTGCGACCGCAGGAGGAAGTGTCTTAAGAGCAGAAGGGGCAGTCAGACAGTCCATGTTCAGTAACCTGTTATCTACAGTGACCAATATCATTCTGGATCCGATTTTTATCCTGAATCTGAAATTAGGAGTGGGAGGCGCTGCAATAGCCACTGTAATTGGAAATATTGCGGCTGCTGTCTATCTGATTATTTATTTCAGGAAGGGGAAGAGCAGTCTGCGTGTGCATCCGAAGTATGCAATGCAGAAGCCCTGGAAAATCATGAACATTGCTGCAATCGGACTGCCGAATCTGGTAAGCAGTACACTGGTCGGATTTGCAGGAGCATTTGCCAATCAGCTTCTTGTACAATATGGCACGATAGCGGTGGCGGCGATGGCGGCGGCAGGAAAATCTACGATGATGATCAGTATGCTGCAGATGGGACTGACGATGGGAGTTCAGCCGCTGATGGCATACAGTTATGGAGCGGAAAATCTGGACAGACTGAAAGAAATTATAAAGAAAATAGCGATTCTGACAATCGGAATCGGACTGGTGGTCAGTGCCGTCTGTTTCGTCGGAAGCAAAACAGCAATATCACTGTTCTTAAGAGAGCCACAGGCATTGGAGTTTGGTCAGAAGATGATCCGCCTTCTCGTTCTTTCCGGACCGTTTCTGGGACTTTATTATATCTGCAGTAATTTTCTGCAGGCAAGCGGCAATGCAGCGGTTGCAACATTTACCAGTCTGCTGCGGCAGGGAATCTTTTTGATTCCGCTTCTCTACATTATGAATCATTTCTTCGGAGTAACCGGTAACATCTGTGCGCATCTGACGGCAGATATTACGGCAAGTCTGCTGGCGGGTGTGTTTGCGATACGGCAGTACCGAAAATTAAAATCTGAGGTTGCAGTCAAAGAACCTGTGAATGAAAAAGGGATATCAAGAGACACCAAATTAACAATATGTTAAGTATGGAGGAGATAGAAAATCAGGCCGTTTGCGCATAAATAGAAGGAGGTAAAATAAGATGAGACAGTATGAAATGTGTGAAATCACAGTACATGGAAAAACAGAAGAGAATAGCTGGGCGATGAGCGCACCGGAGGCAGTATTTGCATGTGGAGATTCTATTCATAAAGTGAAGGGTTTTGCAGCAGGTGAGGGAACCTATAAAATCCGTTTTCTCCCGGAAAAAGCAGGTATCTGGAACTATAAAATTACCGGTGTGGTTCAGGGAGAAGGAACCGTAGAAGTGGAACCGGCACCGGAAGAAAGTCATGGAAAGGTATCAGCGGAAGACTGTCATTTTGTTTATCAGGACGGAACGTATTATTATCCGTTCGGGACAACGGTCTATGCACTGGTACATCAGACCGAAGAATTATATGAAGAGACCATGCACACGCTGGAGAATGCGCCATTTAACAAAGTGAGAATGTGTGTATTTCCAAAGCACTATGATTTTAACCACAATGAACCGAGATATTATGCGTTTGAGAAGAATGAAGAAGGAAACTGGGATGTAAATCGTCCGTGCTATGCATATTGGGAGATGCTGGAAGAGGCAATTCTCAGGTTGAACAGCATGAGAATCCAATGCGATCTGATCCTGTTCCATCCGTATGACAGATGGGGATTTTCAAAGTTTACAGAAGAAGAGGATCTGATATATCTTGACTATGCAATCCGAAGATTGTCTGCAATGCCGAATGTGTGGTGGAGTATGGCGAATGAGTATGATCTGGTCCGCACAAAAACACAGGAGCACTGGGAGGATATTGAAGAATATCTTGCAGAAAATGATCCATACAGGCATTTGACTGGCAATCATAACTGCTTTAGATTCTGGGATCACACACGAAAAAATATTACGCATGCATCACTTCAGACAAAGGTTTTGCCGCGTGTTGCATATTGGAGAACCATCTATAAGAAACCGGTATGTATTGATGAATGCTGCTATGAGGGGAATATCATGCATACGTGGGGCTCCATTTCCGGCAGGGAGATGACGTATCGCTTCTGGAGAACAGTGGCGAGAGGCGGATACTGTACGCATGGAGAGACCTTCTATAGTGACGATGAGGTTCTCTGGTGGGCAAAAGGCGGAAAACTAAAAGGAGAAAGCCCGAAAAGAATCGCATATTTAAAAGAGATTGTGGATGCACTTCCGGGACCGATCGAACCGGTATGCGGCGGGGTCGAGGAGATGCTTTTCCAGACACCGGAGGAACTGGAGAAACGCGCTGCAATGATGCCTCCGAGATATGCTCCGGTAGTAAGAACAATCGGATCTGTAGATAAAGCAGATTTACAGGCACTGGTTGAATCTGAACTTGTCTATTCAGGTCGTGTCGGAGAAGAAGCATACATTACATTTTATGATCTGCGTACCTGCGTAAAGTCTGAGATGCAGCTTCCGGAAGATAAAAAGTACAAGCTGGAACTGATCGATATATGGAATATGACCAGAGAGACCCTGAAAGAAGGAGTAAGCGGAAAAGTGGAGTTTGAAATGCCGGGAAAAGAAGGATATGCGGTACTTGCAACGCGTGAATCAGAATAAGCTGAAATTAAAGAAGGGGTCTGTTATGAGACAATATGTTAATAAAATTGGACGAAGATAGTGAAAATGCAAACATAAAAATGAAATCGCATTCGCGGGAAAAAGAGTTTTAAGATATTCTATACTTGAAAACAGGAAAACTGTAAAAGGCAGTATATGTTATAGAAAAAGGAGAGAGAGACTATGAGTACGTTACCACAGGATTTTCTGGTAGGTGCAGCAACAGCAGCACATCAGGTAGAAGGCAACAACATCCACAGTGATTACTGGGCAATGGAACATATGAAATACGGAAACTTTAATGAGCCGTCTTTAGATGCAGTTGATCATTACAACCGCTATGAAGAAGATATCAGGATGATTGCAGAAGCCGGCCTGAATGCGTATCGATTCTCTGTTGAATGGGCAAGAATCGAGCCGGAGCAGGGCGTTTATGATGAGAAGGAAATCGAACATTACCGCAAAGTTCTCACATGCTGCCGTGAGAATGGGGTGGAGCCGATTGTGACAATGATGCACTTCACATCTCCCAAATGGCTGATTGAGAATGGCGGCTGGGAGAATGAGGCTACGATAGATGCGTTCAAAAACTATTGTCAGTATGTAACAAAACAGTTAGGTGATTTGATGCATTATGTCTGCACAATCAATGAGGCGAACATGGGAATTCAGATAGCAGCAATCTCTGCACGCTATAGACGTCAGATGATGGCAAAGATGCAGAGAATGCAGCAGGGTGGAAAAGAGAAAACGGATTTGGAAGGAACTGCTCAGGTGGGCATGAATTTCAATGAGATGATGGCAAATATACAGAAGCAGAAAGAAGAAAATGTAGAAGTATTCGGAACAGATACGCTTCAGACATTTGTCAGTGCAAGAACACCGGAAGGTGACATGCTTGTGATGCGTGCACATCAGGCAGCAAAAGCGGTTATGAAAGCTGTAAAACCAGAACTTCAGATTGGGCTTACCTTGTCGCTCCATGATATTCAGGCACAGGAAGGCGGAGAAGAAGCAGCGGCAAAAGAATGGATGGATGAATTTACGCACTATGTTCCATATATCAAAGAGGATGATTTCTTTGGCTTACAGAATTACTCACGTTCGCTCATCGGACCAGACGGAATTCTTCCGATTCCGGAGGGGGCAGAGACAACCCAGATGGATTATGAGTATTATCCGGAAGGTCTGGAGCATGTGATCCGCAGAGTGTATGAAGAAATGCCAATGCCGATTATGGTAACAGAGAATGGAATTGCCACAGCAGATGATACACGAAGAGTTGCATACATTCAGACAGCAATGAAAGGTGTTGAAAACTGTATTGAGGATGGAATTCCGGTAAAAGGATATATGTACTGGTCCATGCTGGATAATTTTGAGTGGCAGAAAGGGTTTGGAATGACATTTGGTTTGATCTCGGTAGACCGTACAAAACAGACTCGTACCGCAAAGCCGAGTCTTTCTGTGCTCGGAAGCTATACAAAGTAGTGGCAGCAGAAAAGATAACAGGGAACGATGAGAAACACGCTTTGTGAGTTTCTCACGTTCGCAGGCGGCGCCAGGTTGGAAGGTAAGCATTCCAGCCTGGCTTATGCCTTTTTTTCCTTATCGTTTTGAGTGCTTCATTCGGTATTGACTTGGTGACATACCGGTGATTTTTGAGAAGGAAGAAGAGAAGTGACTGCGGGATCCGAAGGAGAGTTCATCACTGATTTCCTGAATACTCATGTCAGTTGCACTGAGCAGCAGCCTGGCTTTCTCTAATTTCACCTGTTTGATAAAGTCTGTAACACTGACACCGGTCTCTGCCTTGAATTTGTGTGAGAAATAGTACTCCGTGTAGCCGATTCTTTTCGCAAGATCTGCAATCGAGAATGCCGCACCCGGATTCATGGTAATATAGTCACAGATATTTTGGATTTGGGAAGAAACGTCCGTATTCTGTTTGGCAGAACGGACACGCTGCATAAAATCTTCCAGCATAGCATTGTTTAAGTTGTAAATAGCGGTTGTATCTTTGGCCTCCTCAATGCGCTGCATGTAATAGTCGTTTAGGGTATATGCAATGGAAGGGTTCAATCCGCCTTCGATCGAAGCCCGTGAGCACAGGACAAGCAGAACGATCATATCATTCTTCTGTTTGCGGAGAGAGTCTCCTACATCAAATTTCACGCCGCTGCTTAATCTCATTGATTTGGAAATTGCTTTCGAATAATCTGGATTTCCTTCGCGAAACATCTGAAGCATTTCCTGTTCTGCTTTCCAGACACCTGTATGTTCCTCCGATATCAGCTTTAATTCATCAGAACCGGAATCCTGTTTCTGCGGAAAAGAAATATCTTCCATAGTAATCCTTTCACCAGTGACTGCGTAGTGGAACATAATAGCATATTGATAAAGGCTCGATGTCGGTATGATCGGGATCTGCTCAATCTGTCGGAATATTTTGGAACGAATTTGTACAGAGAGTGGACGGGAGTTCAGCTCCTTTTTAATCAGAAGGTGGGAATTTTTTCCTCTTAAAATCGGCCCCAGCATATGAATATGCTGAAGCTTTGCCTGCTCATACTGGAAAGCGGCAATGTAAAGAAGTCCCATGGAAGAATCCAGCCATATTGGCATACGTTTTCCGGATGCGATATATTCCTGTAAGGTGTCAGCAAAATCCAGAATGGAAGACGCATCACTGATTACGAGATCCTTCGGGCAGTTTGTCTCTTTGAGTTCCAGTTTCGGAGTGTAAGTCCACAAATATACTTCATAATTGCAGCGCAGCATTTCTTTAAAAAAATTCAGACGTTCTTCAACTATCATCGCAAGACCTCCATATTTTCATTATTCTTCAATCCACGGAAGAAGCAGTGATATATCCGCTTCATCATCAAAACGCAGGGAGCCGCTTAAAAAAAGTTCGGGCTCATTGGCGATTGAACAAAAGATATATTGGCTCAAGGTTGATTTTAATGCAAGGCAGTCACCTTCTGATGTTTCGAAAAAAACATTTCCAGAGCATTTCTTTAATGCCTTTAAAAATTCCAGCATATCGATATCCTTTTTTATTTTCATAAGTTATCTCCTTTCTCTAACACTCATTATATCCCTTCCAGCTTATTATGGAATATAAATTTGAAAAAAAGATTAAAATATTCGTGTAAATGTTATGAAATTAATTGCAAAAAATATTTAGCACGAAAACAGAAACGGAAACACGAAATTATTAACACCTGTTTTGAGAAGCGTTTCTATAATCGAATTAAAGAATTAAACAAAGAAATGGAAAGAAAGCGCTGAAAATAAGGAGTAGTTATGCGAACAAAGACATTATTTAACAAGGACTGGAAATTTGTGAAATATGCAGAGAATGCGGCTGATGCACAGGCTGCAGCGGGAGAGGCTGTCACACTTCCACACACATGGAATGCCGTGGATGGTCAGGACGGAGGAAATGATTATTACCGGGGTATCTGCTGGTACACAAAGAAATTTGCAAAACCGGAAATGACAGCAGACGAAGAGGTATGGCTGGAATTTGAAGGCGTGGCAATGAGTACAGAGGTGTACTTAAACGGAGAGAGGCTTGCTCATCACGAGGGCGGATATTCCACCTTCCGCGTGAATCTGACAGACCATCTGCAGGATGAAAATGAATTGGCTGTCTCAGCAGATAACGGAGATAACGACAGAGTTTACCCGCAGAAGGCAGATTTCACATTTTATGGTGGGATTTACAGAAATGTACATCTGCTTGTTGTACCGAAGGCACATTTCAGTCTCGGATATGAAGGCGGAACAGGTCTGAAAGTAACACCTGTTGTTTCACTTGGAAATGAAAAAAAACCAGCCAGCGCAGTGGTAACGGTGGAAGCCTGGGCAGAAGGAACAGAAAATGCCGCATATTATATGGAAGTAATGATAGATGGGCTGCGTCAGAGAGCGCCAATTACAGACGGATATGCAAAAATAGAATTTAAGCTTGCACAGGCACATCTCTGGGACGGATTGAAGGATCCTTACCTTTACACAGCAGAAGCAATACTGACTGATGCAGAGGGAAAGGAAGTCGATGCTGTGTCCGCAAGATTCGGATGCCGAACGATGGAGTTCAACCCGGAGAAAGGATTCTTTCTGAATGGAAAATCTTATCCCCTGCGCGGAGTATCCCGCCATCAGGACCGTGCGGGTGTGGGAAATGCACTGACACCGGAAATGCATGAAGAAGATTTAAAGCTTATCCGTGAGATCGGGGCAAATACAATTCGCCTTGCACATTATCAGCATGCCCAGTATTTCTATGATCTGTGTGATGAGCAGGGAATGATCCTGTGGGCTGAGATTCCATATATCACACTGCATATGCAAAATGGAAGAGCGAACACTCTGAGCCAGATGACAGAGCTGATCATTCAGAATTACAATCATCCATCGATTGTCTGCTGGGGACTTTCTAATGAAATCTCTGCAAGCGGCGGAGTAACCGATGATCTGATGGACAATCACAGAGAATTAAATGATCTGTGTCATAAGCTGGATACCACGAGACCGACAACGATGGCTCATGTATTTATGCTTGAGACAGACAGTGAACTGCTGACGATTCCGGATATCGGAAGCTATAACCTGTACTTCGGATGGTATCTCGGAGAATTGGAACAGAATGACCGCTTCTTTGATGAATATCATAAAACATACCCGGATCGTGTGATCGGATTCTCCGAATACGGAGCAGATGCCAATCCGGCATATCATACGACGGCACCTTGTCAGGGAGATTATACAGAAACTTATCAGACCGTTTACCATGAGCATATGATCCAGATGATTGAAGAACGGCCATATCTGTGGGCTACTCATGTTTGGAATATGTTTGATTTCGGTGCAGACGGAAGAGACGAAGGGGGGAAGAACGGACAGAATCAGAAAGGCCTTGTGACGATTGACCGGAAGCTGAAAAAGGATGCCTTCTATATCTATAAGGCACATTGGGGCGAGGAACCGTTTGTACACATTTGCGGAAGACGTTATGCAGACCGCACGGAAGAAATAACAGAGGTAAAAGTGTACAGCAATCAGCCGGAAGTAAGTTTATATGTAGACGGTGAACTGAAGGAGACACAGAGCGGAAGCTATATCTTCCGATTTATGGTACCGATCAGCGGAGAACATGAAATCACAGCAAAATCAGAAAATGCGGAAGGAGTTTGCAGCGACTGTATTACCGTAAAAAAAGTAACAGAGCCAAATCCGGCATACAACTCCGGAAAAGGCGGACAGGTCGTCAACTGGTTCGATAAAGAAGACTTTAAACCGGGTTACTTCTCTATCAGAGATACCATGGCGGCAATCGGCAGCCACCCGCAGGCAGGACAGATTCTTGCACAGATGCAGGCAATGACGGCAGAAGGAGCAAAGCGTCATGGAGATGTGGCGGAGAGTGTAAAAGATAACCCTGCATTGAAGAAGATGATGGCCACGATGAGTATGGAAAGTCTGTTGAAGCAGGCAGGAGACATGGTGACACCGGAGCAGGTGAAAGCGCTCAATGCAGCACTGCAGCAGATTAAGAAACAGGAAGAAAGAGGGACAAAAGAATGAGCGAAAAGAAGAAAAAATTAACGCAGAGTGAAATCGACGGTGTACAGTATCGCCGTGCAAAGATGTGGCAGGTGTTATGTTACGCATGCAACGCACTAATCGGAATGAGTGTATATCAGTTGATTGGTATGGCAAGTTATGCCGCAAGTCTCGGATTTGGAATTGCAACGGCTGTCGTAGGAGTGATTCTGACATGTACACGTATTTTGGATGGAATCACAGATCCGATGCTGGCATTTGTGTACGATCGTGTAAACACAAAGTTTGGTAAAATTCGTGTATTAATGGTAGTGGGCTGGGGAACTGAAGCAATTGCATTGATGGGCATGTTTGGCTGGCTGACTGGTAAGTTTACCGGAGTTGCAGGCATCGTTGTATTCACATTACTTTATGTTATCTATGTTATTGGATACACAATTGCGAATATGACAGCACAGACCATTCCCGCACTGATCAGTAATGATCCAAAACAGCGTCCGACAATCGGTGTTTGGGTGACTGCACTGAATTACCTGATTCCAATGATATTGACAATTGTATTTAATGTAGTTCTTCTTCCAAAGTTTGGTGGAACCTATAATCTCGAATTCCTTTCAGCGGTATGTAAGGTAGTTATCATCATTTCCTTTATTGGACTGTTCTTTGTATGTCTCGGAGTAAGTGAATATGATAAACCGGAAAACTTCGAGGGATTGAATGTGAAAAAAAAGCCTCTGAAAGTAAAAGATATGGTTGCTGTTCTGAAAGAAAACAAACCTCTGCAGTGTTATGTAGCAGCCGTTGCATCTGATAAGCTGGCACAGGTAACTGCCTCACAGGCAGTCATTACAACGATGATGGGCGGAATTATTATCGGAAATATGGGCCTGTCTTCTATTTTGGGAATGATTTCCATGCTCCCATCTATTATTTTCGCAGTTTTCGGTGCAAGATATGCAGGAAAGCACGGCAGTCAGGAGGCAATTACCACATGGACAAAGGTATGTATCGTTCTTGGCGTTATCTCAATTGTATTTTTTATTGTAGTAGATCCAAGTAAAATCGGAGTAATGTTCAGTTCAAGTATGATTGCTTACGTCGTATTGACATTATTATTAAATGGGGCAAAGATGTGCGTAACAACAGCGAATACTTCATTTATGGCAGATATTATCGACTATGAGCTGGACAGAACAGGAAAATATGTTCCGGCAGTTGTAGCAGGTACATACAGCTTTTTGGATAAAATCATCAGTTCTTTCGGAGCATTGATTGCATCCGGTTCCGTAGCATTGATCGGATACACATCAACGATGCCGCAGCCGGGGGATCCTTGCACAACAGGCGTGTTGGTGCTGACCATCGGTCTTACCTATGCGCTTCCGATGATTGGATGGCTCTGCACGTTGGTTGCTATGAAATTCTGCCACCTTAATCGTGAAGAAATGGTGGCGGTTCAGAAGCGTATTGCGGATAAGAAAGAGGCTCTGAAACAGCAGAAGGCTCAGTAATAGTAGAAAAGTAAAAGATTACAGTTTGGCGGTGGCTGAACTGTAATTTTTACAATAAGAAAAAGGAGCAGAAATTATGAAGTATTTTTGTAATCCGGTAAACATCAATTACCGCTATCAGTTCAACATGGATCCGAGAGAGCGGCAGCTGAAAATTGCCCGTGAGGCAGCAGATCCGTCTATGATTTATTTCAAGGGAAAATATTATATCTTCGCATCGATGAATCTAAGTGTCTGGGTGTCGGAAGATATGGCGAACTGGGAGAGTCATCGTCTGCCGGTGAACCTTCCATTATATGATTACGCACCGGATGCGCGGGTGATGGGAGAGTATGTGTACTTCAGTGCATCGAGACGTGGTGAAGTTTGTAATTTCTACCGTACGAAAGATATCCTGAACGGGGAGTACGAAGAGATTCCGGGCACGTTTGATTTCTGGGATCCGAATCTGTTCGTGGATGATGACGGAAGAGTTTATTTCTATTGGGGATGTTCGAATACAACACCACTCTGGGGCGTGGAGATGGATCCAGAGACAATGCAGCCGCTGGGAGAAAGACAGGTTATGATTGAAGGCGATGCATTTACAAAAGGATTTGAGCGTGTAGGGGAGGATCACTGTGACTGGCCGCTTTCTGACGAAGAGATAGAGATGCGTTTTCAGGGATTCTTAAAAATGCAGAATCAGACAGAGGAGCAGTTACCGAAGGATCTGGTTCCGCTGATCAAAGGGATGGTCAGTCAGAAGCCGTATATTGAAGGCGCATGGATGGATAAGTTTGACGGAAAGTATTATTTGCAGTATGCATGTCCGGGAACACAGTATAATACATACGCAGACGGCGTGTATATCGGAGACAGTCCACTGGGGCCATTCACACTTGCACAGAACAATCCATATTCCTATAAGCCAGGCGGTTTCCTTCCAGGAGCGGGACATGGTTCTACGATGGAAGATCAGGCTGGAAACCTGTGGCACACTTCGACAATGCGAATCAGTGTGAACCATCAGTTCGAACGCCGTGTCGGTATCTGGCAGGCAGGGATGGATGCAGATGGAGAATTGTTCTGCAATCAGCGGTATGGTGACTGGCCGATGGAAGTGACAGGAGGGATGCAGAATCCGTGGGAAAATCCAAAATGGTATCTCTTAAGCTACGGAAAAGAAATGACGGCATCTTCCAGTGAGGAGGGAAAAGGACCGGAAAAGGCAGCCGATGAGAATGTACAGACATGGTGGAGAGCAGCGTCTGAGAAATCAGGTGAATGGCTGGAGATAGATCTTGGCAGAGCATATGATGTCCGCGCAGTGCAGATTAATTTTGCTGATGATAAGATTGATATTCCGGTTCCGGGAGAAATCAAAGGTACACAGACACAGCCGAGATATATTGAAGAGAATGATTATGCGACACGCTGGATTCTCGAAGGTTCTGTGGATGGTGAGCATTATGACGTACTGGAAGATAAATCGCAGTCGAAGACAGACCTGCCTCATGACCTGGTAGTGCTGGAAGAGGGAAAACAGATCCGCTATGTGAAACTGACGATTCTGGAGATTCCATATGATCAGAAACCGTGCATCTCCGGTCTTCGTGTGTTTGGTATCGGAGATGGAGAGAAACCGGAGGTGCCGGAATTTGAAGCTGTCCGTGAAGGTGACGTAGATATGAACGTGTCCATCCAGGAAAACGGAGCTATGGGATACAACATCCTCTGGGGATATGCACCGGAAAAACTATACCACAGCTATATGGTATTCGGTGACAGACAGAGAGTCGGAGCGCTTGTAAAAGGACAGGAGTACTGGGTAAGAGTGGATGCATTTAATGAGAATGGAATTACGGAAGGTACTGTGATAAAATTATAGAAGGAGAATATCCAAAAATCAGTATGTAGTACAGGAAAATGCAAGGAGGATTATGCAATGCCAAAATTATTTGCAGCAAGAAATTCAGAAATCAGTTCCCGGGAGAAGAGAAATATGGAGCGTGCAAGGAAGGTTGCATCGCAGGGAATGGTTTTATTGGAAAACAATGGAGCACTTCCGATTGACAAATCCGTCAAAACAATTGCACTGTTTGGCAACGGAGCAAGAAGAACTATCAAAGGAGGAACCGGTTCAGGAGATGTCAACAGCCGTTTTGTGGTCAATGTGGAACAGGGATTGGAAAATGCCGGGTTTGAACTGACAACGAAAGCATGGCTGGATGCATATGACATACAGGTAGAAACTGCCCATATTGGGTATTTTGGGGAATTACAGCAGGAAATGACCGCAAAAGGAATGGCTGCTGCTATGAAAATATTCACAGAACCGTTTGTGGAACCGGCTGTTTCCGAAGTGAGTCAGGAAGAAATCGAAGCGACAAAAGCAGATTTTGGCATCTATGTGCTCTCACGTAATTCCGGAGAGGGAAAAGACAGAACTCCGGGTGCGGGAGATTATGAGCTGAGCGACACAGAAAAAGCTGCCATTGAAAAGCTGGCAGAAGTTTATGGGAATCTCATTGTTGTGTTGAATGTAGGCGGTGTCATCGATACGAAATTCTTACGCGAACAGGATGGAATCGGTGCGGTTCTGCTGATGAGTCAGGCGGGGAATATCGGAGGAGATGCTCTGGCAGACGTTCTGACAGGCAAAGTGACACCGAGTGGCCATCTGGCAGTAACATGGGCAGAGCATTATGAAGACTATCCAAATGCTCAGACATTCAGTCATATGAACGGGGATATCCATGATGAATATTATGAAGAGGGAATCTATGTCGGATACCGTTATTTCGATACGTTTGATGTGACTCCGGCATATCCGTTTGGATATGGAAAATCCTACACAGAATTTGACGTAAAGATAGAAGAAGTAACTGCAGATGCGAAGAACATTTCCGTAAAGGTAATTGTGATAAATACTGGTGATACATACAGCGGAAAAGAAGTGGTGCAGGTATACTATTCCGCTCCGGCAGGAAATATTGAAAAGCCATATCAGGAACTGGCTGCTTATGCGAAGACAAAGGAACTGGCTCCGGGGGAAAGTGAAGAACTTATTATCACATATCCGGTTGAAAGTATGGCGTCTTATGATGCAAAGAGAGCCTCTTATGTGATGGAAGCAGGAAACTATTATGTCAGAGTTGGTGTGAACTCCAGAGCAACGAAGATTGCAGCCGCAATCATGCTGGATCAGGAGGCTGTGACAGAAGTGCTGTCTAACCGGCTTATATTAGATTGTGAGATGAAAGAATTATCAGCAGCAGGTGTAGCTCCATATGGTTATTCAGAGGAAGAGGCGGAAAAAGAGCAGGCTTGTAAATTGTATATCACTTCATCTGATATCGAAACAAAGACTGTGACTTATGGGGAAAATAATTCAGAAATTGTTGCAATCTCTTCGGATAAGAAGATTACAATGCAGGATGTTATGACAGGTCAGGCTTCATTAGATGATCTGGTTGGTCAGATGACAATTCCTGAAATGGCAGAATTGTGTGTCGGCACATCCAGAGGACAGATGGGCGGAGATACCGCAATCATCGGCAATGCATCTGCAGTTGTTCCGGGAGCTGCGGGAGATACAACTTCTTTGATGATTGAAGACAGAGATATTCGCAATATGGTACTGGCGGACGGACCGGCAGGACTTCGGCTGTCCAGAATATTTAAAGCGGATGCAGACGGAAATGTGATTCCGGGAACAAGTGACGCACCGATTCCGGGAATGGATCTGCTGATGAAGGGAGCACCAAAGCCAGAGATTCCAGAAGGTGCAATTGATTATTATCAGTATTGTACAGCCATTCCGATTGCCACACTGCTTGCGCAGACATGGGACGTGGATGCAATCAGAGAATGTGGAGATATTGTCGGGGAAGAGATGGAAGAATTCGGTGTGACACTGTGGCTGGCACCGGGCATGAACATTCACAGAAATCCGCTGTGCGGACGTAACTTCGAATACTATTCCGAGGATCCGCTTGTTGCAGGAAAATGCGCTGCGGCTGATACCATGGGTGTACAGCAGCATGCCGGAGCCGGAACGACAATCAAACATTTCGCACTGAATAATCAGGAAGATAACCGTATGCATACCAATGCACACGTAAGTGAGCGTACAGCACGTGAGATTTACCTGAAAGGATTCGAGATCGCAGTAAAAGAAGCAAAACCGATGTCCATTATGACTTCCTACAATCTGATCAACGGAATTCATGCTGCAAATAATAAAGATTTGCTGACAGCCATTACGAGAAATGAATGGGGATTCGAAGGAATTGTGATGACAGACTGGGGTACAACCGGTGGTATGGAGATGAATCAGGGAATGGAATTCAAGTATGGATGCTCCAGTGCCGCAGGATGTATCAAGGCAGGAAATGATCTGACCATGCCTGGAAAGCAGGAGGATGTCGATGAGATTATTGCATCGGTGGGAGCCAAAGAAGGCGATGTGGTCTGCCCGATCACACTTGCTGATCTGCAGGCTTGTGCAAAGAGAATGTTGAATACAATTATGAAGAGCTCAGTGCGAAGTTTATGAATAACTATGTTGTAAAGTAAGAATGGACAGCATTGAGAGTAGAAACAAAAAGATACCGTTCAGCGAGGCTTTGGTCTCGGAACGGTATCTTTTTTATATCTCTTTCATCTGCCCCGTAAAATTGTCTGCTACGTCTTTGGGAAAATTCTTCTTCATATCAGATAACTGGCGAAATGCATTCAGAGGATTCGGAACCCAGACGGGAGATTCGGTTGCCGTATATGATATTTTTCGGAAATCCTGCCATTAGAAAGACATGCATTTTTAAAAACCGTGCGATGTGTTTAGAGAAATATCCCTGCGGCTGCTGGAGGCTTTCAGGATGTTTGTCCTGCATTCGTTTCTGACAGCCCGGGCAGGTTTGCCATGCACTCTTTGGTGTCTCATCGCCTCCAATATGAAAATACCGTCCCGCAAAGAGCTCTAGCAAATCATTCAGTAAGGTTTCCAGAAAAGTAAATGTTTTTTCCTTGCCGGGATAGAGAATATCCGGGTAAATCCCGGCTTTTGTAGCTACTTCCAATTTCGTGTCATTACAGATGTATTGTGGGTAAGCGGCAAGAATGGCGATTACATGCTCCGGAATATCAATCTCCGGAACAATCTCAATGCCGAGGTCTGAGCAGAAGGATACAATCTCTTTTACATCTTCGCGTGTATGGATGGCTCCATGCCGTCAGAATTGATGGGAGAATATGTACTTCCGATTTATTTTGACCTCGTTCCGGAACATATGAAAGAAACGTTTGTAAAGAATCTTGTGAAGAGTATTGAGGAGAATGACGGTTGTCTGGACACCGGATTTTTAGGAACCCCGTTTTTGATGGATGCATTATGCAAGATAAACCGGCAGGATCTTGCCTATCAAATTCTATGGCAGGACAAAGCGCCGTCATGGCTTTATGAAGTAGACCATGGCGCAACGACAATCTGGGAAAGCTGGTACGGATATGATGACAACGGCAATCCGGGTCATCTTAGCTTCAACCATTATTCCTTCGGGGCGATTGATGACTGGATGTTCCGGTATATCGGTGGAATTGATACAGATCAGGCAGGGTTTAAACATCTGATCATCCGTCCTCATGTGGATTCAGAGATTACCTCCTGCAGCCGCAGTTACGAGACGCCATATGGTAAAGTATCCTGCGCATGGGAGAAGACACATAGATTTACAATGGATGTGACGATTCCATGTAATACGACAGCAGAGGTAGTGCTGCCGGATGGAAGTGCCTATAATGTAGGAAGCGGAACATATCATTACGAGTGTGATACCCTGCCCGGCAGCAGATATCTTCCACAGTAAATGTGGTTGATTTTACAAGTTCGAAAGCATGGGTCATTCGAACCTGCTGAATATATTTCTTGAACTGTAGTGGAAGGATAGGTGTATTTAATATATTGGCAAATATCCTGTGCCATGGCACGGTGCAGATCGGGTTTATCTGCGGATGCGGAGACCATCCGGTATTTTTTCGTTAGCAGATTAATAATCCCAGACAAAGAGACCTGTTCGGAGTCAGTTGCTTTACCATCAAGCGAAGTGAACTTGATGTATAAAGACTGGCTCCTTTTTTGATTGATTAAAATGCAGGTCAGCTATCCTTTTGGTCATGGACTTTTCTATACACAGTTTACATATAGCGATATGGTAATTGAGAAAGAATCTATTACGGAAAATGATACGCTCCAAGTCAGATGTACTGTTAAAAATACCGGAAATGCGCCGGGAAAAGAGGTTGTGCAGTTGTATGCAGGGGTTCAGGGAAGCAAGGTAAGAAGAGCAGTTCAGGAACTGAAGGGCTTTGAAAAAATCAGTCTGGAACCCGGAGAAGGAAAAATCAGATCAACGATGGAAGTGCCGGTCGTATTTGACCGGTATCCCCCCATTGGTCAGATCATGAAAGTTCCTGCTGCTATGGAAAAAGTTAGGGGAATGATTTTTGGAAAGACCGGAACCAAGACGGAGACGGAAGAAAAGAGTGTACTGGGAGAGGGCGCTGAGGCCACGCATCACCAGATGATGATGGAAATGCCATTAAATAATTTGGTCAGTTACGGTGTGATGACTGATTCACAGTTGGAGGAACTGATTCAAAGCCTGAATGACCGGAGATAAAAAGTAACGATAAAAAGTGGCGATATCGTATCATAATTTGACATATGGACATGCATTGCCCAATTATGATACAGGATAGCGAAAAATTAGTTCCCGGATTGCCTGGCAGAAGGATATAATCACATCATCAAAAACAACATATTAAAAGTATGAGAAAGGTGAAGAAGATGGGAAAAGAGAAAAGTGTAAAGAACAAAGAAGACAAAGTAGGATTGGGGAAACTGTTGTTATGGCAGTCTCGTGGAGTTGCAAAGACGCCGGTTATTTTGATTCTGGCATTTTTGATGACTTACTGTACAGATACACTCAAAATTCCGGCAGCTACTATAAGCATTTTGTTAATCGTAAGTAAGCTGGTAGATGGTGTCACAGACATGGCGGCAGGCTTTATTGTTGATAAAACGAAGACAAAATGGGGAAAAGGCAGACCTTATGAAGTATTTATTGTAGCCTTATGGATTTGTACTTGGCTGTTATATTCCTGCCCGGAAAATGCAAGCATACTTGTGAAATGTGTTTGGGTATTTGTAATGTATGCGTTGGTAAATTCAATCTGTCTAACATTTTTGAATGCAAACGAGACTCCATATCTGGTACGTGCATTTAGGGATAAACAGATTGTAAAACTGACATCTTACGGAAGCGTTGTGACAATGCTGGTTGCGGTCATTTTTAATATTTTTTTCCCGATTTTAATGGGAAGCATCGCAACATCCGCAGCAGGATGGAGCAAGCTGATCTTAATGTTTGCAGTTCCCTGTGTGGCAATCGGTTTGTTGAGAATGATTTTTATCCCGGAAAAATATAATGTGGATGGAGCTGTAAATACTGAAAATAAAGAGGAAAAATTAAAAGTGTCCGATGTTGCAGCCCTTGTGAAAACAAACAAATTTATTTTGATTATTTCACTTATGACATTTATATTTAATTTTGTCGTAAACATGGGCGTACAGGTTTATTACTTTAAGTATATTGTGGGAGATGTCAGAAAAATGGCTCTGACTGCGGTGATTACATTTGTTTCTATTCCACTGGCATTTGTATTCCCGCAGCTTTTGAAAAAAATGGCGGTAGTGAAATTGATGGCATTCGGTTTTCTTATATCCGCATTCGGATATTTCCTGAATGGAATTGCCGGATCCAATATGGGACTTTTGATGTTGGGCTCTTTCTGCACAGGAACCGGTACAGTGCCTGCATCTATGTTGATTGCCCTGCCGATCATCCAGTGTGCAGATTATAACGAATGGATCAAACGCCCCCGTATGGAAGGTACAATGAGCTCGTTAAATGGTCTTGCAGGCAAAATCGGAGCAACAGTGGGAGCGGGAGCTCTTGGCCTTCTTCTTTCAGCAGCCGGATATACCGGGGATGCGGCTACGACTTCGGAAGCATCACTGACAATGATCCGTCTGCTATATGGATTTATTCCAATGGCACTTTATATATTGGGTGCATTGTCTCTGAAATTCTATAAATTGGATAAACTGATGCCGCAGATTAAAGCGGAAATTGAAGAAAGACGCGGCAATGTAAAGCAGGCAGAAAATTAGGAATATGGGGCAGGCGAGAAAAATGGAGATATATGATGCAAAAAAGGATCCTGAGTTTCAGGGTGGTTACATAGATGTGGATGAGATGCGTACAAGGAAACTGGATGATGGGACAGAGATACCGTTTCGGTATATGCGTGGAGGTTTTCACGGAACGAAGGTAAAGTTTTCCTTCTGCTTTCCGGAAAAAGAACGTTATGAAGGCAGGTTCTATCAGTATCTGTCACCGTTTCCGGGACCGGATGAGGAACTGGCTTCCCTTCCGGTAACCGGTATTGATGATAAAATTGCATTCTGTCTGACACACGGAGCTTATTATGTGGAGTCAAACATGGGATCCGGCGCAGTTTTTTCAAACAGCGACGATAACACGATGACGCATCGTTCCAGTGCGGCAAGTGCAGAATTTTCCAGAGTGAAGGCACAGGAAGTATACGGTTATGAACACCGCCCCTACGGCTATGTATATGGCGGAAGCGGAGGCGGATACCGCACTATTGCATGTGTTGAAAATACAAATACATATGACGGGGCATGTCCTTATGTAATCGGCTCCCCATATGCCATTCCAAACTGCCAGTCTACAAGAGCACATGCAGAGCGGATTTTACGGAATAAGATTCCACAGATTATTGATGCAGTTGATGCCGGAGGAAGTGGAGATCCGTATGAAGGCTTGAATGAAGAAGAGGCGGAAGCACTCCGTGAACTGACGTTATTTGGATTTCCTTTGAAAGCATGGTTTACGAATGCGGATATGAACGATGGTTCTCTGCCTGTTATCGCACCCGGTGTCAAGCGGATGGATCCTGCGTATTTTGAAGATTTCTGGAAGGTTCCGGGCTATTTGGGAGCGGATCCGAAAGGGACTGCCGTCAGAGACCGGATCTGTCTGACAACAAAAGTGAAACTGGGATTTGTCCATGGTGAAAAGATGGCGGAGTTTCTTCAAAAAGAAGGGCAGAGCAGGATTGATACGAGAAACGGTGTCAATGATGCATGGAAAAAGATGATCAGCAGCGCAGGAGAGAATCTGGAACCATGGATTGAACCGGAAGAGCTTCCGGAAGCGTCCGACGGCATCGGTTATTATATACAGGGTCTGGTGCTTACATTTCTTACCGGAGATGCAGCGGGAAAGAATCTGAAAGTAAAGAAAATAGAAGACGGAAGAATTTACTTTACAAACGGCTTCGGAACAGACAATATGGATGAAACTCTGGAACTGGTAAAGGCGGGAGATGAGATAAGACTCGACAATTCAGATTACATTGCAGTCCAGACGTATCACAGACATCAGGTGCCGGACAAAGACTACCTTGCATGGAACCAGTTCAGGGACGGTGAGGGGAATCCTATCTATCCGCAGCGTCCGTTTTTGGTTGGTCCGCATTTTGCCAGTGAAGGTCCGGGATGTAAGGAGAACGGACAGATTCAGTGTAAAATTATTATTTGTGCAGCGCTTCTGGATGAACAGGCATATTCGTGGCAGGCAGACTGGTACCGCAGAAAAGTAGCATCGGTTTATGATGGTGATGAAAAAGATATTTGTCGGCTTTGGTATTTCGACAATGTACTTCATGATGATATTACCGCTTCTGCCAGTGAACTGTATGCAACAACTTATATCGCCGGATTAAAACAGGCTCTGATTGATCTGGCCCAGTGGGTGGAAAAAGGGGAAGAACCATTGCCGTCCAGTAATTACAAGGTGGATGGCGGTCATGTAATTGTGCCGGACAAAGCCAATGAACGCGGCGGTATTCAGGCGGTACCGATTCTGACAGCAAATGGAAGTAAGTGTGCTCATGTAAAAGCAGGTGAAAAGGTGCAGTTTGAAGTAAAGGCAGAGGTGCCAAAAGGTGCCGGAAAGCTGACCTTTGTGGAATGGTCTTTTGAAGGAGAACAGGATTTCCCGGAAAAAGGAAAATGGGAGCTGACAGAAGATGGAAGCAAAGGCACTGCGAAAGAGGCACATATCTATGGGCAGCCGGGCACATATTTTGCAGTAGTACGAGTAAAATCAGAGCGAAGCGGAGATAAAAACCAGCCGTTCACCCAGGTGAGAAATATCGACAGGGTACGAATTGTGGTGGAATAGTAACAATAGTTACAAAAACCTGTTCTTTTATTGCTGTTTTTATGGCAGGGAACAGGTTTTTATGTTATCTTGAAGAAAACAAGATTTTCACCGCTGCCGGTGGCATTTTTAATGAAAATAGGGTTGGAGGAATGGTAAAATGGATATAGTTCCGGTTGAAATGAAATTAAGAATCCTTGCAGGGCAGGTGGATGCAGCGGCAAATATTTCGATGTGGTGTTTTGATAAGAGTGGCAGTTTGTTTTATTCTACCTGTCCGCACGAAAATGATTTTCTTGGCTTTCTTGAGTTAAGTAAGTGTAAAGAACTGTTGTTTTCAAAAAAAGGAGGCTGGGACAAACCGGTGATATTAAGCGATTCTATTGGTTTGAACTGGATAGGAGAGCACCGGTATAAGGATGGGAAGCCGGAGCTTGTGATTCTTATGGGACCGATGTTTTTAAACAGCATATCTGTGAAAGAGATTGACGAACACCTGAAAGAACGGGAATCCTCGCTGTTTGTCAGACGCAAGATGATGAATGTACTCCAGATGGTTCCGGTTGTGATGGTTCCCGTTATGTTTCAATATGCCGTGATGCTGCATTATTCTATGACGGATGAAAAAATCATGTCGAGTGATTGCTATTATTCAATCATGAACGGGGGGGAAGAGAACGTTTCGGGGCATCCTCTTGAGAATACATCTTGGAAAAGTGAAGATAGTGCAGAACGGCAGAACAGTACCGAACAATTGATTCTCCAAGGCATACGGGAAGGAAGGCCGGAATTAATTGAAAGTATCGGCAAAGAAATAGAAGAAGCGGCGGTTCTTGCCTCGGATACCGGAGATGGACTGCGCGATGGGAAAAATACGGTGATTGTATTAAATGCATTGTGCAGCCGTGCAGCAATATCCGGCGGGTGTCCGGTAAAAACGGCAAAAGGGCTTGAGCGGAAATTCATTGGAGAAGTGGAGAACTGCAAAACATTTACAGAGCTGGTCAATGTCAATCTGAGTATGATTAATGAATATATTATGCGGGTTCAGGAATGCAGGAGTAATCCTCATATTTCGAGGGAAATCAGAGGAGCATGTGAGTATATAAAAGCAAATATCCGAAACAAATTTACAATAGAGGATCTGGCGAAGGAAGTAGGTTATGCACCGTATTATCTGACAAAAAAGTTCAGTAAAGAGATGAATATGAAAGTATCGGATTATATTAAATACTCCAGAATTGAGTATGCGAAAATTATGCTTATTTCAACGAAAAAGGGAATTCAGGAGATCAGCGATACGCTTCATTTCGGAACGAGAAACTATTTCAGTAAAGTGTTCTGGGAGATAGAAGGTGTTTCGCCGAGTGAATACAGAGAACAGATTGAGAGAGGAGAGAAGAAATGAAATTGAAACAGAGTGCAGATGTTGTACAGTTTTTAAAAGCGGTACAGCAATGCGAAGGAGATGTGCTTTTTAAAACCTATGATGGAGACACTTTAAATCTGAAATCCGTTTTATGCCAGTATGTGCTGGTCGTTGTCCAAAAAGAAAAAGAAGTGCTGGACAATAGCTATGTGATTTGTGAGGAAGCGGATCAGGAGTTTTTGGCAGATTTTCTGGAAACATAAAAAAGATGATAAAGAAAAGTCCATTCTGTATTGATGCGAGATGCATTTACAGAATGGATATTTAGTATGACGAATAATGGTACATCATAGTTAAAAAAACAGTTCCTGCTTTATTTGGTTTAGTTATATAATTGTGCCAGAAAATGATATAGGTAGGTAATTGCTTTCAGGAGTGTTTGGAAAAACAAGGAGGATATAAGGATGAGACAGTATGAAACATTTGAATTAAGTTTCAGGGGAAAAGAACCGAGTGTAAATGAATCACAGGCGGATATTTCCGCAGTCTTTACATTAAATGGCAGTGAGAAAAAAGTGAAAGGTTTCTATGATGGCAATGGGATTTATAAAGTGCGTTTCCTGCCGTCAGAAACCGGGATTTGTGAGTGGAAAGTGGAATCTTCCATTGGGCTGAAGGGAGTACCGGAGGGAAGAGAAGAAATCCTTCCGGCGGCAGAGGGCAGGCATGGAATGGTGAAACCGGACGGGCTTCATCTTGTGTATGAAGACGGAACCAGATGTATTCCATTTGGCACCACGGTATATGCTTTGGCACATCAGCCAAAGGAAATGATAGAGCAGACATTTGAAACATTGGAGAAATCACCATTTAACAAAGTGCGTATGTGCGTGTTCCCGAAACATTATGATTTTAATCTGAATGAGCCGGAGCGGCTTGCATTTGTAATGGAAAATGGAAAGCCGAATGTACAGAAACCGGATTACACTTTCTGGAAAGAATTTGAAACACATCTCAGAAGGCTGGATCAGGATGGTATTGAGGCGGATTTGATTTTGTTCCATCCATACGATCATTGGGGATTTGCGGAACTGTCTTATGAAGAGGCCTGTATCTATCTGGACTATGCGGCCCGCAGACTGGCTGCTTTTCCGAATGTGTGGTGGTCTCTGGCAAATGAATATGATCTGATGGAACACTTCGAGAGAGAATGGTGGGATGGATTTGCGAAGCAGGTTCATGAACAGGATGTATTCGGACATATGCTGAGTAATCATCAGTGCATTACTATGTGGGATTTCAATAATCCAGATACAACACATTGCAGTATTCAGATGGGAACAACACAGCGCGCAGCAGGCTTCCAGAAGGAATTTGGAAAGCCGGTTCTGTTTGATGAGGTTGGTTATGAAGGAAATCTGCCGTATTCCTGGGGAAATCTTTCCGCATTTGAGATGGTAAACCGAATCTGGACGGGAACTGTCATGGGTGCGTATGTGACACACGGAGAGGTACTTTATCAGGATGAGGGATACAATGACGATGCTGTCCTCTGGTGGGCAAAAGGCGGAAAACTGTATGGCGAGAGTATGCCGCGTATTGCATTTTTAAGAGGAATCATGGAGGAACTGCCAGGACCGTTAACAGCAGTGACAAGCAGATGGGACCGCGATATGATCCGTGAGAAGATGGAGGATCCAGAGGCGGCGCAAACCATCCCGACTGTTGTAAAATGTATCGCAAATATGCCGGATGCACAATTTCAGGGATTTATGGATGACTTTCAGGAGACGGCAGGTACATTTGAAGACCAGGTGATTTTACAGTATCTGGGGCATCACTGCAATCGCTGGTTTGATATACAGCTTCCGGAAAATGGAACTTATACAGTCGAAGTCATTGACGCATGGGAGATGACAAGAAAAGTGGCGGAAGATTGTGCATCCGGACTGACAAAAGTATGGCTGCCGGGAAAACCGGGAATGGCGGTGCTGGCAAAAAAGAATTGAGAAAAATGAAAGGTGCATTTATATCGAAATATGAAGGAGAAGAAAATGAAGGATTATAAAGATACAGCTTTATCTCCAAAAGAAAGAGCGCAGGCTCTTCTGGCGGATATGAGCCTGGATGAAAAAATGGCACAGGTAAACTGCCTTTTTCCATGGTATGGAACTGAGGAAAGGGAACGTGAGTATTGTAAGTATGGAATCGGACAGGTTTCTACTCTGATCGTCCGAGAAATTGAGTCACTGGAAGAGGCGGCAAAGTGGCAGAGAGACCGGCAGGAAATGATTATGAAGAACAGTCCTCATCAGATTCCGGCAGTGTTCCACATGGAAGGACTTTGCGGAGCATTTATACAGGAGGCGGTCAGTTTCCCGTCCGGAATTGCCAGAGGAGCATCCTTTGACCCGGAACTGGAGCAGAAGGTGGGAGAAGTGGTAAGCCGTCAGGAACTTGCCTGCGGAATCACTCAGGTACTGGCTCCGGTGCTGGATATTTCCAGAGATTCCCGTATGGGACGTCAGGGAGAGACTTACGGAGAAGATCCGGCTCTTGCCGCTGCAATGGGAACTGCCTATGTAAGAGGAATCCAGGAGAATGAAACCGCAGGCAGACATGCAGAATCGGAGGCAAAGCATTTCCTTGGTTTTCATGCATCCATGGCGGGGATACACGGCGCAGCCGTTGAAATGGGCGAACGGCAGTTAAAAGAGGTGTATGGGAAACCGTTCCAGGCGGCCATTACAGATGCAGGTTTGCGAAGCATTATGCCGTGTTATTGCAGCGTAAACGGAGAACCGATTTCTTCTTCGAAAAAATTTCTTACAACATGGCTGAGAGAAGACATGGGATTTGACGGGGTTGCTGCTGCAGACTATGGTGCCGTCAGTAATGTATATCATGCGCAGGGTGTGACAGAGAACGAAGCAGAAGCAGGTCTGATGTGCATGGAAGCAGGCATGGATGTGGAACAGCAAATCAGAGTCTGTTACAATGATGGCTTGAAAGAAATGTTCGCTTCCGGAGAAGCGGATATAAAGATTCTCGACCGGGCAGTCCTCCGGGTGTTGGAAGCAAAATTCAGAATGGGATTATTTGAGCATCCATATGCCTTGCAGGGCGAGGAGCTAAGAGAAATTTTTAACCGTGAAAAAGATAAGGAAATCAGTCTCCAGTCTGCATTAGAATCTATGGTTCTTTTGAAAAACAATGGCGTACTGCCATTGAAGCAGGGGTTAAAAAAGATTGCGGTTATAGGGGCTCAGGCAAAAAATGCAAGGATTTTCTTTGGAGGATATACGCATCTTAGTATGGAAGAGGCGGTTCATGCAGCGGCAAATTCAATTGCCGGTTTGGAGTCCGGGTCTGTAGACGGAAAAGAAATGCTTACCGTTCCCGGAACCCAGATCCAGAGTGATGAAACGGAAGAATTCGATGCGATCCTGCACTTGCAGAAGCCGGATTGCAAGAGCCTTCTGGAACAGCTCAAAGAGGATCTGCCGGAAACTGAGATAACATATTCTTACGGTTACAGTATCGCAGGAAATGATCTTTCTCATATAGAGGAAGCATTAGAGGCTTGCAATGGTTCAGATTTGATTTTGATGACACTGGGCGGAAAACATGGTTCCTGTTCCGTGGCATCCATGGGAGAAGGGGTTGACGCAACAGATATTAATCTTCCGGTCTGTCAGGAAGTTTTTATTGAGCGGGCCGCAGAACTGGGAATTCCGATGGTGGGTGTACATTTTAACGGCAGACCGATTTCTTCCGATGTGGCAGATGAGTATCTGGATGCGGTTCTGGAAGCATGGAATCCGTCTGAGATGGGAGCGCCGGCAATATCGGCAGTTCTTCGGGGAGCATTTAATCCTTCCGGGAAAATGCCGGTCACAACGGCGAGAAATGCCGGACAGATTCCGATTTTTTATAATCACAGCATGGGCTCCAGCTGGCATCAGGGCGGAAGCATCGGCTTTGCAGATTATGTAGATATGTCTCATAAGCCGAGATACTGCTTTGGACATGGATTATCCTATACCACATTTGAATACAGCAATCTGGTGATAAACCAGAAAGAGTATCATCCGGGGGAAGAGATTCAGATCAGCGTGGATATTACGAATACAGGTTCTTGTGAAGGAACAGAAGTCGTCCAGCTCTATTTCCATGATCAGACGGCAAGCTGCAGCCGTCCGGTGAAAGAGCTGGCCGGATTTGCAAGGGTGAACCTTAAACCTGGGGAAACCAGAACAATTCGATTTACGATGCAGCAGTCCCAGCTTGCATTTTTGGATCGTGACATGAAGTGGAAGATTGAAAAAGGAAAGTTTGAGATTATGCTCGGCAGCTCTTCGGAAGATATCCGTTTGACGGATACTCTTTCTGTTCAGGCAAACCAGTGGACAGAAGAGAAAACAAGAGGTTTTTATGCATCATATAAAATTCAATAATCAGTTCAGTCACGAATGGAGGAACAAGAGATGGTATTTGAAGGAAAATGGATTCAGGCATCAACAAGTACCGGAGATGTATGTCCGGTATTTCGAAAAGACTGGTTCGTTACAGACTCGGTGAGAAAAGCGGAATTGATCATAACGGCGCTGGGTGTTTATGAGGCTGTTTTAAACGGGAGCAGAGTCAGTGAAGATGTGCTCATGCCTGGGTGGACGGTCTATGAGAAACGTCTGCAATACCAGACGTATGATATTACAGAGTTATTGGAAACGGAAAACAGTCTGACGGTCACGGTTGGCAAGGGGTGGTTTTCATCTCCCATGCCGGGATGGCTGGAATCTGAGGATAAAGAACGCAGGAAAAACAGACCGCGGGGGATTCTCGCAGAAATCCATCTTTATATGGAAGATGGCAGTGAAGAAATCATTTCAACGGATTCTTCATGGAAGTGGGGAGAAAGCGGTGTCAGGTTCAGTGAAATCTATGACGGCGAACATTGTGACGGCAGTTTTGTAACAGAACAGTGGGAACAGGCGGAGGAGTTTGACTGGGCATATGACATTTTGATTCCGCAGGAAGGGGAACCAATCCGGGAGATGGAGCGCATTGCTGCAAAAGAAATTTTTTATACCCCGTCAGGCGAAACGGTTGTTGATTTTGGCCAGGAAGTAACCGGATATGTGGAGATATCTCTGGAGGCAAAAGAGGGGGATCAGGTTCGGATACTGCATGGAGAAGTTCTCGATAAAAACGGAAATTTTTACAATGAAAATTATCGAAGCGCAAAGGCAGAACTGCTTTATATCTGCAAAAACGGCGAACAGACGTGGCATCCGTCGCTTACATTCTTTGGATTTCGCTACATTAAGCTGGCAGAATTTCCGGCAGAACCGGAACCAGGGCAATTTACGGCAATCGTTGTGCATTCTGATATCCGGAAAACAGGCAGCTTAAAATGTTCCAATCCAAAGATCAACCAATTGTTCTCCAATATATTCTGGGGGCAGAAAGGAAACTTCCTGGACGTTCCCACGGACTGTCCGCAGAGAGACGAGCGTCTTGGATGGACCGGGGATGCACAGGTATTTGTAAAAGCGGCAAGCTATAACTATGATGTAGAACGATTTTTCAGAAAATGGCTGCATGATGTAGCTGCCGATCAGAGATTGGACGGAGCAGTCGGACAAGTGATTCCAGATTATCTTCCGGCTGGGCTGCCGAGCGCTGCATGGGGAGACGCGGCAGTCATCTGTCCGTGGCAGATTTATCTGACATATGGAAATAAAGAAGTTCTGGCAGATCAGTTTGACAGTATGAAAAAATGGGTGGATTATATTACCGCATCAACGAAAACACCATATTTATGGACAGGAGGGATGCATTTCGGGGACTGGCTTGGACTGGATGCGCCGTCGGGAAGCTATAAAGGATCTTCAGACGAGGATTTTATTGCGACGGCATTTTATGCCTATTCGACCAGTATTGTAGTGAAAGCCGGAAAAGTTCTTGATGAAGATGTTGTAGAATATGAAGAACTGTATGAAAATATCGTGAAAGCGTTCCGCCTGGCATACCCGGAATACAGAACGCAGACAGAACACATTCTGGCAATTCAGTTTCGTCTGGCGGAAGATTTGCGGAAAACAGCGGATGAACTGGCAGAGATGATTCAGGAAGACGGCTGCCAGATTCGAACCGGATTTGTCGGTACGCCATATATTCTGCATGTTCTGAGTGAATATGGCCACAATGACCTTGCGTATTCCCTGTTTTTGAGAGAGGAATATCCGTCATGGCTGTTCTCTGTCAATCAAGGGGCTACAACCATTTGGGAGCATTGGGACGGAATTATGGAGAACGGCGATTTCTGGAGCACGGATATGAACTCTTTTAACCATTATGCGTATGGTTCTGTTGCGGACTGGGTATACGAAAAGGCAACAGGAATACGGCTATTAGAAGAGAATGCAGGATTTTCCAAGGTGAAGATTCAGCCCATGCCGGATGAGCGGCTGGAATGGATGGAAGCTTCGATTGAAACGAGACATGGGAAAATCAGTTCCAAGTGGAAATATATTGACGGAAAGGTCTGTTATGAAATCGCAGTTCCTGTGGAAGCAGAGATTGTGATTGGGGACAAGAAGATGATCGTCCAGCCGGGGGAATATTTGTTGTAATGTAACAGATGGATGTTTAAATATTACAAACTGGATGACGATCTGCCTCAAATTCGGAAAGAGCTGGAGCAACGTCGGACTGCTGCAAAAGAAATATTATGATACAGATATAAGAAATTAAGGAGGAAACAGGAATATGAAGAAACAGAAATTCAATCATAACTGGGTATTTACACTTGGGAGCGGGAGTACATTGGATGCGTTAGCCGGTGCAAAAAACGCAGCAATACAGGTAACTCTGCCACATGATGCTTCCATAGGAAGAGAGCGAAATCCAGAAGAACCAAACGGAAGCGGAAATGGATACTTCCGTGAAGAGAGTTATGTGTATACAAAGACATTTTCTATGAACGCCGATGATAAAGAGAAGAATGTATATCTGGAATTTGAAGGGGTATACCAGAATGCTTTCGTATATGTAAACAATTCTTTTGCAGGGAAATGTCCATATGGGTATAGCAATTTTTATGTTGATATTACAAAATATCTGAACTACAATGAACCGAATGAATTAAAAGTAGTTGTAAAGAATGGTGTTCCGAGTGGACGTTGGTATACAGGTGGGGGAATATACCGGGATGTAAATATTATGACAGCCGATCGTCTTCATCTCGCTCCGGATAGTGTGCATCTTGCAGCAATTGAAATTGAAGATGAACAGGCAATTATTCGTGCGAAGTCGACGATTACTTATACCGGAACCGGAATCCGAGAGATCAGACTTTGTACTGAGCTTATGGATGCAGAAGGTAATATTGTTGCCGCAGATGAAATGCCAATGACGATTGAGGAACACTCAGAACAGGAATATCAGCAAAAAATGTATGTACAGAATCCAAATCTTTGGGATGCTGAGAATCCGTATCTATATACTTACCGCACGTACATCAAAGAAGATGATTCGGTCATTGATGATGAAACCGGAACCTTCGGTATTCGCAAACTTCAACTGGATACCAAACATGGATTAAGAGTAAATGGACATGTCGTGAAACTTCGTGGAGGATGTATTCATCATGACAACGGAATTATTGGAACAGCAGAATTTACACATTCTGCGGAGCAGCGGGTAAAGAAACTCAAAGAAACAGGATTCAATGCCATCCGCAGTTCTCATTATCCGATGAGTCGGAAGCTTCTGGAAGCATGCGACAAATACGGTATGTATGTCATGGATGAATTTTCCGATGTATGGGTAAGCACTAAGGTGGAATTTGATTATGGTACACAGATGGCAGAATGGTGGGAACATGATATTGAAAATCTTGTAAAAAAAGATTATAACCATCCGTGCGTGATTATGTACTCCATCGGAAATGAAATCCCGGAGGCCGGAAACAAATTTGATGTACAGTGGGGAAAAAAGCTTACAGATAAATTACGTTCTCTGGATGATACCAGATACACGACAAACAGCCTGAATCTCCTGCTTGCTGTTATGAACGATCTTCCCAAATTAATGGCACAGAATACAGTTGCACAAGTGGCACCGAACGCTGAAACAGATCAGCCTCAGGAAATTAACAGCATGATGAACAATCTGGGTGGAATGATGGCGCAGTTATTGTCATGTGATTTTGCGGCTGAAAAAGTGAAAGAGGCATGTGCTCAGGTAGACATTACCGGTTACAATTATGCTGCAGACCGCTATGAGATTGACGGAAAACTGTTTCCCAACCGGATACTTGTAGGATCTGAAACCAATCCGCCGGATTTAGACAAAAACTGGGAGTTAGTTGAAAAATTACCATATGTAATCGGGGATTTCGACTGGACAGCCTGGGATTATATTGGCGAGACAGGTATTGGAAAAATTAATTACACAGATCAGCAGGGCATGGGATTTTACGCACCATATCCCTGCAAAATTGCCTACTGTGGGGATATCAACATTCTCGGAATCCGCAGACCTGTTTCTTACTGGAGAGAACTTATCTGGGGATTAAGAAAAGCGCCATACATTGCCGTACAGCTCCCGCAGCATTATGGAGAATCGCAGAACATGACTCAGTGGAGCATGACCGATGCAGTCCGCAACTGGAACTGGAACGGTTATGAAGGAAAGCCTATAAAAGTGGAGGTATATGCTGCAGCAGATGAAGTGGAACTCCTGATCAATGGTCAGAGTATGGAACGAAAGAAAGCTGGAGAAACAAAGAAATATATAACAATTTTCGATACAATATATTACGCTGGAAAAGTGGAAGTAATTACATACAGCGAAGGAAAAGAATGTGGCCGTGATGAAATTCTGACGGCTTCTGACGATGTGATGATCTCTGCCAAAGCAGACCGCACACAGATTCCTGCTGATGGCAGTGACATAGCATATATAGACATTTGCATGCAGGACGTTGCCGGAATTCTGAATCCAAATGCAGAAAAAGCGGTATCCATAAGTATTGACGGTCCTGGAGAAATCATGGGATATGGAAGTGCCGATCCGGAATCGGAAGAAAATTATTTCGATACCGTTGCAAAAGCATACGAAGGCAGACTTCGTGCTGCAGTTCGTGGAACCGGTGAAACAGGAAACATCGTTGTTACATTTTCGGCTGATGGATTAGAAAAAACAAAAGTCCAGATTGAAACAGCATAAGTACAGCAATAATTTAAACTTATTCCATGATGGAAGGAGGAACTGACCATATTCGCCGGCTCCTCCTTCAAAAATCTAGATATTTGGAAATTTTTCTCAACTGTTTTCCCGCTGATCTAATACTTCTTTTGGAACATGGAAAGCGAGACTTGAATGAGAGGATCTACAGCAGTTCCAATTCTCCCAGCATATTTTGCGCAACATCCTCCGGCAGTCCGAGCATCGGAGCGAGAGCCTTGAACGTCATGCCGTAAGCGGCCTTTGCCTGTTCATTTTCTGCAAAGCCAGGCAGGTACTGGTCTACAATCGCTTCTCCAGGCCGCGGCTAGCTCCTGTGACGATTGCTACTTTTCTTTCTGCATTTTTGAAATCCATAAATAAAATCCTCCTTTTGAGTTCGTGATAGAATTAGAAAAAAATGCATTTCTATGAGATAATTGCAATAGGAAGCCTGAAATTCAAGGCATGAAAACCGTGATTTTGATTCTGGATTCGTGTAAAAAGTGACAAAACATGAATTTAGAAACGAAATCATGAAAGAAAGAATACAATCGTTTTTCAAAAGGTATTAAGGCGTAATCGGATTTTCTGCAGCTCCGCTGGCAATTGCATCGGTATTCTGGGGATGTATCTGTCGAAAACATATTTGGAGACAAAAGAACGGCCAATCTATATTTGCAAAGAGACAAATATTGAGACAAAATAGCAAAAAATAAAACAAAATCATGAATTAATTATCACACGATAAAAGGAATCCTTTTATAATTGTGGTAGATATAAAGAGTTTGAAAAAGTGTAAAAAACAGTAGGAGGCAATTATGAAGAGTTTGACATATTTGGAGAAAGTGAGGAGATAAAAATGGCAGTAAAAGCAATTCAGTTAATTCAGATTGGAACGGCAATGGGTTCAGAGGAGAAGGCGAGAGAAACCATCCGCCTGATGAAAGAAGCCGGATATGACGGTATTGAACTGAATGGATTCATGATGAAGAAGATGCCGCCGATTGTTCGGGTTCTGACAACCCTTGCGGGGATGCCAATCGGGAAGACGGCGAAACTGGACTGGAAGAAGTTGATTGCAGATACCGGACTAAAGGTCGTCAGTATTCACGAGGACTTGGGGAGCATCCTGAGAAATCCGCAGGAAATCATTGAGGAAGCAAAGACATTTTCCACAAAGTATATCGTCATTACAGGAATGCACCGGTTTGATTATTCAGATAAGGCAGCAGTTTTGAAATTGGCAGGGAAGCTGAATCAGGCAGGGGAACTGCTGAAAAAGGGAGATATTTCTTTGCTATATCACAATCACAACTGTGAGTTCCGTAAGGTAGGGTCAGAAAAGACAGCATACGACTTGCTTTTAGAACAGACAGACCCGGAACTGGTGAATTTTGAGTTTGATTCTTATTGGGCGACGGAAGCTGGCGTGGATGTACCGGAACTGATGGAACGTGTGGGAATACGGATGAAGCTGTATCATATCAATGACCGGGGAACACGTATGAGAGGACCAGGAGGACAGATTTTAAAATCAGACAGCATGGAACTGGGATATGGCAATATGAATCTGACGAAATTAGTGGACATCGCACAGAAAAATGGAGTAGATGCTGTGATATTGGAAAGCCATAAAAACTGGGTGGAGAAGTCCCCGGTGAAGTCTTTCCAGCTTAGTGCGGCGTTTATGAATAAATATGTGGTACAATTAAAGGAAGGCAAAGCTTATCCGAAATAATGAATGACGAAAAAAGCCGATTCTGTATTTGGTAAAGGATTGAGACAAATGGGGATAGAGCAATATTTATCCAGAGGAGTTTGGTGGCTGCTTAAAATTGAAAGAAAGGTGTGGAGGAAATGGAAGGGTATGTTGTGAGAACATTGTGCTAAGATAAAAAAGAAAACATTTATTCATTAATCTATAGCAACAGAGAGTTGCTTGTTTTTTGAATTGATAATGGTATGATATATGTGAGGTGATGATTATATGGAAACAAAGAATATTATTTATGAACTCCGGACTAAAAAAGGATTATCACAAGATGAGCTTGCGGAGAAGGTTTATGTTACCCGTCAGGCTGTGTCTCGCTGGGAAACCGGTGAAACCGTGCCAAATACGGAAACATTGAAGCTGTTGTCAAAGTTATTTGACGTTTCTATCAATATGCTTTTGGGTTCTCCAAGGCAATTGATTTGCCAATGTTGTGGTATGCCGCTTGATGATTCTTCTGTCAGCAAAGAAATTGACGGTACATTTAATGAAGAATACTGTAAATGGTGCTATTCTGATGGTAAATTTGCATACACAAGTATTGAAAAATTAATTGATTATCTCGCTGAACATATGCCAAATGAAGATTGGTCTTCGGAGCAAGTTCGTGCTTATTTTGAAGTACAGTTGCCGAAACTAAAACATTGGCAAACGCAAAAGGAAGAAATATGACACTTTTTTCTCAGAGACATTAAAGTCTATGCCGGAACACCCAGGATAGGAAAATCGGAAATTGCAGAGGAGGAAAGATATAGATGGAACTCATAAGAATAACAGAAGAAAATCTTGAAGCAGAGCATATTTGCTGCGCCGTTTCCAATAACAAGGATTGCCAAGTGATTTCAAAAAAATCTTGGCTAAAAGACAGATTTGATGAGGGACTTGTTTTTTTGAAAGGTAATGTAAGAGGAAAATGTTTTATAGAATACATTCCCGCAGAATATGCCTGGGCACCGGTTGAAGCGAGCGGTTATATATATATTGATTGTCTTTGGGTATCGGGGCAATTTAAAGGTAAAGGTTATTCTAATCTTCTTTTGGAAGAATGCATAAAAGACAGCAGAAACAAAGAGAGAGAAGGGCTTGTAATCTTATCCTCTAAAAAGAAAATGGGATTTCTTGCAGATGCTGAATATCTTAAATACAAAGGATTTGAAACCGTTGATACGGCAAATCCATATTTTGAGCTGATGTATCTGCCGTTTAATAAAAATGCGGATAAGCCATGCTTTACAAAATCTGTCAAGGAACATCAAAATATGCAAAACGGCTTTACCTTATATTATACAAACCAATGTCCGTTTACAGCTAAGTATGTCCCGATTCTTGAGGGGATAGCCAAAAGTAGAAATGTGGACTTTCGAGCAATTCATATTCTCACAAGAGAGCAGGCTCAAAATAATCCTGTTCCGTTTACAACATTTGGTTTGTTTTATAACGGAGAGTTTATTACTCACGAAATACAGTCCGAAAAGAAAGTTGAAAAAATTCTTGCGGAAAGGGGGCAGATTAAGCGAAAATGAAATCCATACAGAAATGAGCAAAAAAGACAATCACATAAAAATTTGTGGTTGTCTGATTTTTTCTATAACATTTGTTTACTGTTTCACGACTTTCTTAATGCTTTTAATGCCAAAACCATGTCTTCCTTTATCTGATTTATGGGAAATGGGAAATCCACTTTGATCGTACAGGGGTGTATTTCTGCAGGAATTTATAACTATTATAACGATAAAAGGTGAATTTTCCTTTTTTTGTACTGTAAGCTCAATAAAAGAACTCGGGATTTTTTCTGCTGATTCCACTGCATTGTCCAATAAGTTACAGAATAAGGATGCTAAATCATGCTGATAAATATTTTGAACAGAATTGCTTCTAATATCAGCCTGGAAAGCGATATGCTTGTCATTACACTGGCGCTGATAGCGGCAAAGAATCGCATTCAGTATTTCATTATCACAAACTCGTGAGGTTTCTTTTAAGTCAGAAGAATTTTTTGAAAGAAGCATTATGTAATATTCAACAGAGTCGGATTCTTTTTGGAGCAGTAGCTGCATATCGATAAATTCCCGGGCTTTTTTTCTTTACACAGATGAGCTAAGAAATAAATAGTTGCAAAAAAGAAAATTTTGCTAAATACTGTGTAAAAAACAAGTCCGACACCCGCATTAGTAAGAAAATGTGGAGGAAATCTTGACATAATTCCAAAAACATCAAGTTCTGATATTCCCATAATTGCGGTGAGCATAGCGGAGTGAAATAATACAAACATCAATTTAAGCTTAAACTGTGTGTAAAGAAAGAGGGCGTTTATAATAAAAAGCAAATAACATTAAGTCCTGTTTGCTCAAATAAAGATAAAAAACTGCATTGCATAAAGGGTGCGCAACAATACCAGCCTTATTTGGCCAGAACGACTCGGGATAAAAAGACTGGACGTGTAGTCTAAACAGTTACAAATTGAGGAAGTGAATGCCTATATAAATGGTTTGAGGAAGGATATCACTGGAATAAAAAAAGGTATAGATTTTGAATATAATCATGGATTGGCACGAGAAACAGCTTTTTGCTATTAAGAGCAATTTTATCATCAAATTAACTAAGCCTGGAAAAAACCTATTTGGCGCTTACCTTTGTTATCTATTTAAGAGAAGCCAAATGTATTTATTAAAATTGTCTATCAAAGAATATAGTGAAATTAATATAAATGTTAAATGGTACTGAACGGCCTGTAGCTTTTGGAATTAAAGAGCAAGGGGACAAAAAAGCAGAGATAGTTCATTCACTGGCAAAATGGAAACGTATGGCATTAAAACAGTACGGGTTTAATGTGGGAGAAGGACTTTATGCGGATATGAATGCAATTCGGCGAGAGGAATGTACAGATAACATTCATTCAATATACGTGGATCAATGGGATTGGGAAAAAATTATTTCTGAGGAAGAAAGAACTAAAGAAAATTTGGAACAAATTGTAAATAATGTGTATAAGGCGTTAAAAGTAACTGAGGACTATATGGCATATGAATATGATTACATTGGTAGGGTTTTGCCGGATCATATTAAATGTATTACTTCTCAAGAGTTGGAGGATAAATATCCTGAATGTACTCCTAAAGAAAGAGAATATAAAATAGCAAAACTTTGTGGAGCGGTATTTATAGAACAAATTGGTGATATACTCAAATCAGGGGAACGGCACGACGGGCGTGCCCCTGATTATGATGATTGGAAACTAAATGGCGATATACTAGTTTATTATCCGGTGTTAGATATTGCATTGGAGCTTTCTTCTATGGGAATTAGAGTTGATGAGAAGGCTCTTAAAGAGCAACTTACTAAATCAGGATGTGAGATTCGAACAAAATTATCTTTTCAAAAATTCAGACTTCTATTTGGCCCAATGAAGTTAGAGCAGAAGCCAAAAAACATGATATTATCTTATTATAATTGTTTTATCTGGATGAGAAGAAAAGCCAGCACCAGATTGCAGATGTATACGAAGTTTCATCCAAGTGATACTTTAACTCTTTTTGTGTTATATTTCCCATACGTTCTATCCGGCCAGGCCACCGGTAATAACAGCCTTTGTCGCTGCGATGACGGATTCAGCATAGCTCTGATTTTGGAAATCAGTACACCAGCATGGAATTTGAAAGCTGTGTGGCTGGCAAAGGAATGCTGCATTCTATCAGTCGCAAGGGAAATCCTTATGACAATGCATGTATTGAATCCTTCCACTCAGTATTGCAGAAAGAAGAAATTTTTGCAGGGGAGGAGCTGAGCATTTTAGTATCTGCCGGCTGGATGGACAACCGGTATGATGAGACAATCTCACGCTTTGAGGATACCTATGATGTGACTGTAGACTTACAGACCATTCCTGCAGACCAGTATGCGGACCTTCTGCAGTCCAAGCTGGCTACTGATTCCTGCGCAGATATTTTCTGGATTCAGTCAAATCCCTTTGCTATTGAATCCGTAATCGTTGACCCGGAAAAATACTGCATCGACTTCACAGGCGCTGAGTGGGAATCTAAAATCCCGGAGGCAAGACTGGATGCCTGTAAGTATAACGACAAGCTGTACGGCCTGCAGCTATGGCACAATTCACCGGAGTATGTAATGCTTTATAATAAGACCTTATTCGAGGAAAATGAGTGGGAAGTTCCTGCCAATTATGAAGAGCTGAAGGCTCTCTGTGCAGAGATTCTGGATGCAGGCATCACGCCATGGTTTATGCCGGGTGCGGACGGATGGCGGCATCAGCTTGCGTTCTTCCAGATCGGCGGCGTTTATGAAGAAGCACAGCCTGGCTTATACGATGCATTAAACAACAACACAGCAACCTTCGCAGACAACGGGAAGATGCTTGAGGTTCTGGAACAGTTTAAAGAGTTCTCAGATGCAGGATACTTCGGAGAAGACTGGATCGGAACAGACAGCACCAATATGTCCAACGAGTTCGGTGACAGAAGCTGTGCGATGGCTCTTGAAAACTCCAGCTTTATTAAACAGATTCAGGAAGATACAGGTACGGAGGATGAATTTGGCTTATTTATTGAGCCGTTTGGAGACAACACCTGGTTCCCGGCAAGCCCGGCAGGTCCTACTATGTTCGGTTACAACGGAACAGAGCATCCGGAACTTGTAAAAGAGTTCTTCAATTTTGTAACACAGACCGAGAGCTTACAGGAAATTCTGGACAACTCTCCTGCATATACAAATATTCATGTAAATGACGATGCAGTAGAACAGCACTGGCTGCCGGTGGAAGAAGAATTTATGGCCGGCATTCCGGTAGAAAAAATGTCTGTTTCCGTACTTCAGAACGGCACCAAGTACACCAATGACTACTGGACACAGTTCGGCCAGGATTTGGTAGCTTACTGCCTGGGAGAAATGGAAGCGAATGAAGTTCTTGCCAACATGGATACAAACCGTGCAGAGGCGGCAAAGGTAACAGGAGACGAAGCCTGGAAATAAAGTGTCTGACAGGTATCAGTTATTGGCAATTGGCGGTGCGGAGGAAATTTCCTTCGCACTGTTCATTCCACGCAAAAAAGGAGGTATTTCTGTGAATAAAAAGAAAATATATCCACAGTAGTTTTTAATCCTGCCCCTGGCAATGTATGTTATATTTTTTCTTCTTCCCAGTTTTATGGGTATCGCTTATTCCTTTACTGACTGGAATTCCAGAAGCGTATTGGATGGAACGCATTTTGTAGGGCTTCAGAATTACATAGAGATTTTTACATCTGACAAAGACTATTTATCAGGAATCGAACATACCCTGATGTTTACGGTGGTATCCAATATCGTAAAGCTGATTCCGGCGCTTTTAATTGCCATTATGCTTCAGGAGGGACTGCGGGGCAGGGGCTTTTACCGTACCGTGATGTACCTTCCCTCTATTCTGCCCTTCGTAATCATCGGTTTGATTTTTAAATCTGTTCTGAATTATAACAATGGTCTAATTAATGAGCTTTTAGAGCTTGCCAATCTTGGATTTTTAAAACAAAAATGGATTTCTGATTTAGGTATGGTATGGAAATCTATCATTGGTGTGGATGCATGGAGAGGTATTGGTTATGTTATGACTATTTTCCTTGCAGGTTTAAATACCATTCCCAAATCTTATTATGAGGCTGCACAGATTGACGGCGCCAACTTCTGGCACAGACTTCGTTATGTGACACTGCCGATGCTGACCGGTTCCATTATGATCAACCTGGTATTCGGAATCACTTACGGCTTAAAAGTATTTGATATTATTTATGTTTTGACAAATGGCGGCCCCGGCCATGCGACAGAGGTTATGACTACTTACGCATTCCAGCTTTATTCCAGGGGCCAATACGGAATGTCCACAGCGCTGAATACAGTGCTGCTGGTGATCACGGCAGTTGTAGGAGTATTTATTGTAAAGACATTAGGCAAACAGGAGGTGCAGCAACGACGAAGAAGAGAGCTCAAAACATTTTAAAGCATCTTGTCTGTATCTTGCTTTGCCTCACAGTAATTGTTCCTTTTTATATGGTGTTTATCAACTCCTTTAAGACGAAGGCAGAGGCAGCCCGCATGAGCCTGTCTCTTCCTACGGAGTGGGTATTCAGCAATTATGCAGAGGTTATTGAAAAGGGCGATTTGATTCAGGGCTTTACCAACAGTCTGCTCTATGCACTGGCAGCAACTACTCTCGGCGTTTTGCTCTGTGCTATGGCAGCCTTTGTACTGTGCCGGAAACGTACAAAGCTAAACACATTTTTATACTATTTTGTACTCTGCGGACTGTTTTTTCCGGTAAACTACGTAACCCTGGTGCGGGTGCTGACAACAGCGCATCTGAATGATACACGTACCGGTATTGTTCTGGTATTTACCGGCGCTATGATTCCGTTTTGTATTTTTACCATTCGCAACTTTGTGATATCTGTTCCGGTGGAACTGGATGAGGCAGCGGTAATTGACGGGGCTGGCCCGGTGAGCTTATTTTTTAAAGTTATCATGCCCCTGCTTAAGCCTACCATGGCTACCTGCTTTATTCTTCAGCTTATGAGTGTTTGGAGTGATTTCCTTACCCCCTTATATCTGTCCGGCAAAAGTAAGCTGTTTCCTATGACCATGGCTGTGTACCAGTTCTTTGGAAAAAATAAAAGCTACTGGAACTATATTTTTGCAGACATTGTGCTTACGTGTATTCCGGTTATGATTGTCTATATGATCGGCCAGAAATACATTGTAGGAGGCATGACCTCCGGTGCAGTAAAGGAATAAGCAATATGAGATTAGCACAAGAGAACCCGCAAAAAGACTCGGAGAGGCATATCCTGTGGGAAATAGGAAAATGGGAGCCGTGGTTTACGGCTCCTTTCCTTTTCTTCAGCTAAAAAATCCCAATACAAACGTCACTGCCATAATAACAAAAGGTATATATACGGCATAGTCCCGAGCTGTGGAGTTCTGATTGAAATGCAGCTTTACAATCCGCAGCTTTGCAATCAGTCTAAAGCAAAAATACCCTATGATTGTGCCTGCTACATTTGTGAGAAGGTCGTCTATATCTGTTGCTCTATATAATGTAAATAACTGAACAAATTCAATGAGAAAGGAAAGTCCAAGGCCAATAAAAAATGTATTCTTTGCACGTTCAAATGTTCTGCTTATAAGCGGACACAAAAATCCTAACGGAATAAAAAGGAAAATATTCAAAACGAAACTTAAATGAATTCCATCGCTTAAAGGCATAAGGTTTATATTCGGATTGAAGAACGCTTTTCCTGATTGTGACAGTCTTATATATTCGCGAAGTGTAGGAATACCTACGATATGTGTCAACATTACACATAAGTAGTAATACATCGCCAATGACAGAATAGATGTTTTAACTTTAGGGATACTGCTGTCTTTTCTGAAAATTACAACTAATAAAATACCGATAAAGATAATCCCCAACAAAAAAACGGGTTCAATCAACAATAAGTCTATGATATCGTCAAGCAGGCCGATTTGAATTTCCTCACTTGATTGACTATTTGATACAAAATCCATTTACAAAATTCCTCCTTATAACATTTTGAGCTTGCTGTAAACAGAATAACAGATTCCTTTTAAAATCTTTCTACAAAAATTCAAATTATTTGTTAAATTTTTAAGCATTTGCTGCGGTAATTGAACAGATATTGAAATGGCTTCAAATGAATGAAAACCGATGGCATCCACGAACAATCGCCTGTACCATCGGTTTATCAGATTCAAGGTTTTGTGGCAGAATTAAGCTGTTCCGGCTTTTTTGGCTGGTAACTGAATCCGGCCGAAGGCAATCCATTGCCGATAAGAGCTACATAATTAATTACATTTGCAACATAGTTCAGTAAATTATGCATTGTGTTCCCTCCTTTTTATTTTTGAAATTAAAATTAATATTACCGTACTTATGGTTGATTCCATGGCAATCATCGAGTATGTTGTTGAGATAGGAAGCAAACTCATCATAACGTATAAAAGGATTTCAAAGCTCAACAATAAAAAAAACTGTCTTTTTAAAGAGGAATTTATTTTTCTGACAGGTACAACAAATAAATATATTACAGAAAATAAATAACATAAAAATAGAGTTAAATAAAAAGTTTTGTGAATTATTATTAATTGTGTAAGAAGCAATTCACAAAGAAATAAAGTGTTAGTGAATAAAAAGCATTTTCCATAAGTAGGCGCATGGTAACCCCCAACATAAAATCTGGGTATTGCAAAGTACCCTATGAATATGAAACCTGACAAAACAGTTTTGAATAGTAAGGACGTCATGATTATCACAAAAGCTGTTATAAAAGTTGAATAAAAAAGCTGGAATCCGTAAAGGTATACTTCTTTTTGCTCCGTTTCGATAATCCTGTGCCGTATTAATAAATTTGTACTTTTTTCAGAAATATACTGCAACATAGTTTTTCACCAATCTTAAAAAAGTATATCACAAAATAATTCAGATAAACAAAAAAGACCTTAAATTGTAAAAAAATGACTTATAGAAAAATAGTGACTGTCATATTTTTACAATTTAAAGGCACATAAAAAAATCAAATAAAAATATGTTATCATGTGTTCGGAAAAATATTTAACACCAATCGCATGTTTTCTAAAACATATTGTTTTTGTATAGGGGTTAATAAGGTTAACATTTCAATGATTTCCTGGGAGTAACGGTCAGAATTTATATTATTTATATCCAAGAAATCACAGAGAAGGAGTTCAAGGCCTGAGTCGAGAACCTCAGATATATCAATTAGGCGCTCAATACTGACCATATGTTGACCTCTTTCTAAGCTGCTTATAGTAGACCAGGAAACACCAGCCATTTCTGCTAATTGTTCTTGTGTAAGTCCTTTAAGTAGCCGGGCTGCTTTTACACGTGCGCCTATTTTAAGTCCAAAATCAGTTGTTGGCATTTTAATAACCTCCTTTGTTGACTAGTTTAGCAGTATTTGCAAAAATGTTGTATTGAGTAAAATGCTATATACTTTACAAATATGATATATACTATTAATAATATTACTGGTATATTATGGAAGGAGGGCACATGCAGTTGAAAAGACCAGAAAAGTTCTCAAATGAAGTTGAGGCGATAAAGTTGGCGTTAGGTACAATTCAGTATAGTGGTGGTTCTGTTAAGAATACATTTGTGCTGTGTCTGAAAAAATATCTTGAATTATATGGAACTACGGATGATGATATGTATTTAAATAATGCGTTATTGCATATGCAGGCATTTTTTGAAATGGGATTTGCCTATGAAGAATTTCCGGTCTTGTTTGATGAAATATTGAGTAAGGCTGGTTTTTTGAGAGCAGAGGTATTTCCTAAAAGATTCTATCAGGCAAATAAGGTAAAGCTTATCAGGGGACAGGTCAGGAATATGATACATAGATGGTCGCCGTCAAAATATCATTCTTTATCCATAAACGACGTTGTGGATGATATTATAAAAAAAGTAAAAGAAAAGGAAATAGGCTGTTACTTTTATCACAGTAATCAAAACCCCAAAAAAAATAATGATGATTTATATGAACTGGTTATATCTGAGGAGGAAATATTTTTTTATGATGTTGCCAGAAAAAAATATTATATATTTGTGGAGTAAACGAACATAATAGCGGTGTATTTGTTTACGGAGTGGAGGAAAAAATGACTTTGAAAATTGCAATTGTAGATGATGAATTAATGTTTCTGGATTATATACAGCAGATAGTACATAGTTATTTTGCCAGTAAAAAAATAGTGGCAACCATTGATGTATTTCAGAGTCATGAACTTCTTTTGTATGAATTGGATGAGGATATCTATTATGATTTATTTCTGTTTGATATAGAAATGAAGAATGGAAGTATGAACGGCATGGAGACGGCTAAAAGAATTCGGGAAAGAAACAGAAGTGCAATTATTATATTCATCACATCCCATATGAAATATACTTTAGATGCTTTTAAGGTTTCAATATTCCGATATTTACCGAAAGAAGATTTGGAGTGCCGTCTGGTAGAGGCACTGGAAGATGTGCTTTACAAATTGAAGGAAAGAGAAAAGGAATTTTATTCGATAGAGACCATTACTAAATATATCAAGCTGTATTATGCAGATATCTACTATATCTATAAGGTCGGAAAATATTCCATTTTCTATTCAACTATCGGAGAGTATAAAGTTCGAAAAAGCCTGGCTACAGTTTATACTGAATTGAATTCCGTGGAGTTTATATTTGTTGAGAGAGGGTTTATTGCCAATATTACACATGTAGATCGTATGGAAGATGAAAAAATATTTATGGATAATGGCATTGTTTTGAAAGTAGGCAGACCACAGGTGCATTCTGTTAAGGAAAAAATAGCGGAGTATTGGGGAGAGCACACATGATTATCTTATATAATGTGATTGAATGTTTTGTTTCTTTTGTAGAAACGTATGTATGCTATCTCTTTCTCAATTTATTTTTTGAGAATCGATTGAAACAAAAAATAAAATCAACAATGGTGTTATTGTGTTCGTTGGCTATAACGGTCTGCATTTTTTTTAATAATCAAATCAGCTTATTTTCAAATTTTTTATTACTTTTTGTCATTATAATAATAAGTATATCCACAAAATTTCTATTTAAAACAGGTTTTGTCCGGGGGATAACGTTTGTAGGCGTATATTATTTGGGAATTACCATACTTGACTTGTTTGCAATATTTATTATCAGTATTTTCACAGGAGAGGAATATGTCGGCGCGTTTTTGCTGGAAGGACCTGGGCTGTATAGAAGCATTTTTATTTGTACAATGAAACTTATATTAGTCTTATTTTACAACTTTCTGAGAAATAAAAAAATTAATTATAAATTTCTTATAAAATATTGGCCGGTTTGGTTAACGTTTTGTATGATTGGCTATAGTGCATTGTTTTATTTCCAGCAATTTGCAATCAGAGGAATTACAGATCTTTTAGCCGTAAATTGGTTGCTTTTTCTAGTTATTCTAATTATGTTTTTACTTTTATTTTATATGTACATGAATTATAGGGATTTTAAAGAGAAAAGCGCTATAATAAATGTTAGAAATGATGTGTTAGAAAAAAGCTATGCACATATTCAGAAGTTATATAAAGATAATGGACATGTATTGCATGATTTTAAAAACCATATAGCTGTTATAACAAATTATATAAAGAAGTCAGAAAATGAAAAGGCATTAAAATATATTGAAAATATTATACAGCCAATCCATAGAATTGAGAGTACCATATGGTCTGGTATTGAGATTGTCGATATTATATTAAATTGTAAAATGGCTGAGGCTGAAGCAAATCATATAAAAATGGATATGGATATTTTGATTGCACCATCCAAAATAACAGATGCGGACTTCTGCACAATATTGTCTAATCTTTTGGACAATGCAATCGAGTCTGCTATAAAGGATTCGGAAGAAAAGCGATATATCAAATTTACCATGAAATCCATAGATAGTATGCTGCTTATAAAAGTAAAAAATAATATGATAGAGGCTCCAAAATTGTCTGACTCTTTAAAACCTGAGACTACAAAAAAGGATGAAAAAGGCCATGGCATCGGGCTGGAAAGCGTAGAATTTTGTGTAAATAAGTATGGCGGAAATATGAAATTTGAGCTGGGGAAAGACTACTTCAAAGTGCAGGTCTTTTTGCTTTCGGTTTAATGCGGTCTAATTTCTGCAATTTACGGTCAGTATAAGTCGTATCGAAGGAAATATGGTAATTATTTTAGTATTAAATGGGAAGGAGCTATGATTTATGCCAGGAGAGGAGTACAAAAATCATTTTAGCGTGGTCGGAAACTTGCAGGATGAAATTGCTGAGGTAAAAAAATTAAGCAATGGAACGAATAACGAAGTTGTAACACTGACAGTTGAGTGCAGCGCATTCTTTACTCTTGTTTGCTGCTGACAACTGAAGCGGGGGTGGATAATCAAAATATCTGCCCCTTTTTTGGGGGAATGCAATGAATAATGATGCCAATTTATATGAAAGAAAGTATTTAAACATCGCTGGTGAATTGAATAGCGATATGGTGAATTATTGGACTGATTTAATAGGAAAATCAGGGGTAAACTATATAAAAAAGAAATGGCCCTCCGTACTGAGTGATAAATGTGAATATAGATCACAGATATCTGATTTTAAGTATAGTAAATTAAAAGCATATTATGCCAGTCATGAAATTGTAGAGAATGAAGATATTGTAAAGCACTATAAAAATAAAAATTTGGGATGCTTTTTTTATGATATTTTAACATTAGCATATCACGCTGTCAGACAAAAGAATAATTGTGGAAAAATTAAGATAGGAGAGTGTGTTTATTTCAGTTATCTGGATGCAGTTTACGATAAGCTTATCCTGGCTGCTGCAAGATCAATAATATTGGATATGAACTTATGGGAGAAAAGTCATCCTTTTGTGGGTACCGCTGAGGAGGCATATCTTAATTATTGCGAATTATTCCTCTCTAAACGTGAATATCGCCTTGCGTTTTATAACAAATATCCTGCGGTCTTCAGGAGTGTATTGGAAATAGTAATATTCGCCAGTGATAATTTTAATATGCTTGTTGAAAGAATAAATAAAGATAAAAATGCGATTAGGGACGAATTGTGTGGGGGAAAATGCTTCCATGAGGTAACCGGACTAAGCGTCAGACTTTCCGATTCGCATTGCGGAGGAAATTGCGTCCAGAAGATGAAGCTTGACAATGGTTGGACGATAGTATATAAGCCGCACTCAATAAAAAATGAAACTGCATATCAGCAGATAGTGTCTTGGTTTGGAAAAAATTGCGGAATTAATATGTATTCCTATAAATACATTGAACAGGAAGAATATGGGTGGACAGAATATGTGTGTCAGATGCCATGTAAAGATCAGGAGGAAGTTAAAAGGTATTATAGCAGGATAGGAATCCATGCCTTTGTTTGTTTTTTGTTGAATACATCCGATATCCATGCGGAAAATCTCATTGCACATGGAGAATATCCCGTGATTGTTGATATGGAAACAATCGTTTCTCCTGTTATGAGTGCTGGGACGGATAGTTTAGATAATAAAATAAAAAACCTGATTCAGCAATCGGTTTTGCATTCTGGGCTATTCCCCTTTTATATATGGTCCCGGGATCAGCAGGCAGGAGTTGATATAAGCGCGATAAATGGCGGATTTGGCCAGATTTATCCTGTCAGGGTGCCGGCTGTTGTAAATCCTTTCCGCATTGACATGAAGATTAACTACGTTAATGCTGTCAGCAATGCCAGTCGTAACCTGGCGTATGCAGGAAATGACTTTATGATTCCGGGTGAATTTGAGAAACAAATTCTTTTGGCATTCAAAAAATCATACCAGATTGCTCTTGATAATAAAGCCTGGGTGCTGCGGATGTTCAATAGACTTTCAAATATGAAAATCAGGCTTGTGCTTCGAAATTCGCAGCAATATGCTATGTTATTATCCTCATCTTTTCATCCGCAGTTAACGACGGATGAAATAAACCGGCAGATGCTTTTTTATGGGTTATATGGTATGGAACAGAGGTGCAATGAAATTGTGCTGGAGTCAGAAGTAAAAGATTTATTGCAAGGGGATATACCATATTTCTACTATTATGCGGATAATAGAAATTTATATAATTCAAAAAATGAAAAAATAGAAAATTTTTTTGAAGGAGCTATAATAGAACAGCTTTTAGAGCGTTTTCAGTCCATGGATGAAAAAGATATGAGCCGGCAATGTATTTACATACAGGTTTCATTAGGTATGACCAAATATGCAGAATTAAAATGCAGATACCGGGAATCTGCGAAGTGCCGGTGTAAAGCTCCGGTGACTAAAGAGCGCAGTGTTGCATTAGCGGCTAAGTATGGAGATTTTTTAATAAATACGGCAGTTTATAATAAAGAAAAGACAGATGTCAACTGGGTTGGGATTAAGGTGCAGGGCGGCAATCGAAGAGACTGGCATTTAACACCACTGAATTTGTATTTTTATGAAGGAAAAAGCGGTGTTGCATTTTTTCTTCATGTGCTAAGTACGCTGGTGCCGGGGCGTTATGAAAGGATATGTGATATATTAGATCAGAGCTTTTTTCGGCATACGAATCAAATGCTGACGGAGGAATACGGTAAGAAAGAAGTAAATACGGGTGCTTATTATGGCGAAGCTTCGATTCTGTATCTGTATGAATTATGTTACAGTCTGCATAAGAAAGAACAATATCTAAAATATTGCGAAAAACAGGCTGGAGTTATAAAAAAATACTTTAAAAATGACAGAAGGTATGATTTCCTTTCAGGAAATGCCGGAGCTATTATTACAATAATCAATCTGTATGACATGACCGGAAAAGAGAAATATTTATCGTTGGCTTTAGAAATGGGCGAATATTTATTGCAGCATAGTACTCAATTAACCAGGGGAATTGGATGGAGGAATGATGTTAATCCATATTTTTTAGCAGGCTTATCTCATGGGAACAGTGGATTTGCATTAGCTTTCGCGTATCTGTATAACCGGGCCGGGGATAAGAGATATCTTGATGTAATTTGTAATATTCTTGCTTATGAAGATACCTTATATAATGCCCAAATGAATAATTGGATGGACCTTCGTGGTAAAGAGTCAGATGAATACAAAGATATTAGTGCATGGTGTCATGGAGCAGCAGGTATATTGCTGGCAAGGCTGAAGTTATTGGAATTCTTGAAAGACACAGAGCTTGAAAAGGCCATATTGGAGGACATGAAGCATGCTGCTGAAAAATTGCTGAAGATGCAGCTTCTAAAAGGAAATTGCCTATGTCATGGGAATTTGGGAAATATTAATATTATGGAAGCATATGGAAAACAGATGAACAGGTCTGATGCCAAAGTACTTTCAAGCTGCATGTTTGAGAGGGTTATAGGCTTAATTGAAAAAGATAAATTAAAATTTACAGATGTATGCGAACAATACAATCCAGGAATTATGATTGGCGCAACCGGAATATATTATGGAATATTAAAACATTGTATGGATTTTTTGCCACAAATATTACTTTTGGATATTTAACTGGAATTTAAGTTGGAACTGCGTTCCTGTTTCGTAGAAATAAGCTTCGCCGGGAATGGCTTACCCTGTAAGGCCGGCAGCGAAAGGAGGAAAACAAATGAATTTTTTTGCGGTATTTATTAAGAAGGAATATATAAGGAATGTGGAAGTCTTTATGGGACCGGAGGACATGGTCAAGCATCCGGAAGAAACCGGGGATGATACCAAATGGAAGGAAAAGGAAATTACCGGGTACTGCGGACTGTACTTAGGGGAAAATCAGGAAAAAGCCTGTGAATATGCGGCAGAGGAACACGGATATCCGGTGGATGCTCTGTGGGCTGAAAATATCAGCAAGGTTGTTCAGGGTAATTTCACCGAATTGGTTGAGCATATAAAAAATGGAATGGCATGAAGGGACGGGCTGCTTTGGCAGCCCGTTTTTGTGTGGAGAAACAGAGTCGCATGTTTTCTTAAATGTTATAATGCGGCTCATCATTGTGTTCAGCTTTGTCATTTATATCTGGATATTATTCAAAAAATAATGTCAGAAAAATACTGTTTGCAGACAAAATAACACAAAATGTAAGTTGTGATATAAAGTATATTAAGGCACAAAAATAAAATTAGTTGTGCTTGAAAGGAGAAAATTCTGCAATAAAACCACTAAAAATTCAATGTTGTTTAATGATGAAAGGAGAGTTATTACGATGAATGTTATGATTACTGGAGTAACTGGATTTGCAGGAAGTTATCTGGCTGAATATTTGGTAAATAAGCCGGATGTTAATGTTTTTGGATTAAAAAGATGGAATAGTCCGTTGGAAAATATCTATTCTGTAATGGACAAAATCAATCTAATAAACTTTGATTTAGGTGATCCTCATTCTATTTATCGTGCTGTGAAAGAAGTTAAACCGGATAAAATTTTCCATCTTGCCGCACAATCTTATGTTCCGATGAGTTTTAAGGCTCCTATTGATACGATGAGAGCAAATGTTTTTGGAACTATTAACCTGTTGGAAGCAGTATTGGAAAATGGATTAGATCCTGTGATCCATGTATGTACTTCTTCAGAAGTATACGGTCAGGTTACTCAAGAGGATCTTCCGATTGATGAAAGTACACCATTTCGTCCGCAGAGCCCATATGGAGTAAGTAAAGTTGCTGAAGATATGCTTGCATATCAATACTATCAGACCTATGGCTTAAAAATTGTAAGAACACGTTCATTTACCCATACGGGTCCCCGCAGTAAGCAAGTATTTGTTGCGCCGGCATTTGCAAAGCAGATTGCCGAAATTGAATTAGGAGTAAAGAAAGATAATACGGTTTATGTAGGCAATCTGGATTCTGTGCGGACATTTCTTGATATTAGAGATATGGTTGAAGCTTACTGGATGCTTACGGAAAAGGGAACGTATGGTGAAGCCTATAATATCGCAGGTGATTATACATGTACGGTTGGTGAAATGCTGAATGTATTACTTACAATGACAGAAGTAAAACCTGAGATAGTCGTAGATCCTGAATTATTACGTAAATCTGATGTTACATTACAGGTTCCGGATACGAGAAAATTTAAAGCAGCTACCAATTGGACACCAAGAATTGAATTTAAAGAAACATTGTCAGATATATTGAACTTTTGGCGTGAGCAGGTTCGCAGAGAAAATCAATAATAAAATAATTGGAATCAGAAAAAAGGAGAAATAATGGTACCACAAACATATTATATTGCCGAAATAGGAAAAGCATGTAATGGAGATTTAGACTATTGCTGGAAATTATTAAACGAATGTAAGAGAGCAAAAGTAAACGGTGTTAGATTTCACCATTATTTTTTGGAGGAGAGTGTTCATTCAAGCCTGCTTGACCAAAATTCCTCAACTGAGCGTACATGGTCTTTTAAGCTTAAATTGCCTTTTGAAAATGAAGTGTTATTTTCAGAGGAGGGATACAAAATCATCCTTGAATGGTGTCAGGATCTGGGGTTGGATTTTATTGCTACGCCATGGGATATTGAATCATATAATCTCTTTAAACGCATAGGTGTAACAGATTTTAAAATACATTCTATGAATGCAATGAATATTCCGTTATTGGAAAAAGTTGCGGAGGGCAGCTCAAAGCTCTATATATCAACAGGAAGTCTATCTGAGGAACAGATTGGAACTCTGACTGAAAAGTTTCATTTAAAGTCTCGGAATGATGTTATTCTTTTGCACGCAGTATGCGCATATCCGGCACCGGAAACTGTTATAAATATGCGTGCAATGCAATCCCTGCGAAAATTTACAGATAAAGTTGGATATTCAAGTAATGACTTATTAGACGCTGCCATTCTGACGGCTGCTGCATTAGGAGCTGATGTGATTGAAAAACATATCCATTTGACTGACACAGATCAGGTAATCCATAAAGCCTCAATCAGTATCGATAAGTATGCGAATCTTATTGCCAAAGCAAACCAGATCAGCATGCTTTTAGGTATTGATAAAAAGCATGAATCAAGAGGAGAAATGATAAATCAGGAAATACTATCGAAAAGTGTCGTCCTGAAAAATGATGTGAAAAAAGGGGAAATTTTAGATGAAAGGAACTTAACATTACAATTGCCTTCAAAAGGAATCAATGCGAAGCAATGGTATAATGTTGTAGGAAAAAGGGCTGCTCATAATTTAACCAAAGGGAATTATCTTTTTACAAGAGATATGCTGGAACAAGATAATGAGCATAGAAAATTGTTAGCAGAAGGCTGTGATGAGGATAGAATCTTTATACCTGGAAAATTAGGGATTGTTGCCAGGTTAACTGACATAGAACAAATAACTAAGGGAAGGAATATTGATTACGTAGAAGTACATTATGCTGCAAGTGATTTAGACAAAGAAGATTATTGCAAAGACTATGACCTGGACCTGGTTGTACATTTCCCGGAATATGCGAATGGCAGGATGTTAGACCTTTGCTCCTACGATGAAGATTTAAGAAAATTTTCTATTGAGGTTATTAATAGGGTTATGCAAAAGGCAAGGGAACTTAAGCCGCATTTTAAAAGATGCAGGGGCGACCTGAAATTTGTTTTACACCCAGGTGCAATGACGTTTCCCAAGCTTTTGGATAATCCCAAAAAGCAGGCTGATTTATTTGCTGATTCGTTAAGCAGGTTAGACTCTGCGGGACTGGAAGTCTTAGTGGAAAATATGTTGTCGTTTGCATGGTTCTTAGACGATGACTGGTCGGCACATCAGGGGTTAAATAACTCGTTCATGGATGCAGATGATTTATATGATTTTTGTACAACATATAATTATGGAATGTGTTTGGATCTTTGTCATGCAAAATTGTATACAAGCAATACCGGAAAAAGTCTTCTGGAATATATGAAAAAAGTTAAGCCTATTGTGAAACATCTTCACTATTCGGATTGTGTTGGGATTGATGGAGAAGGCTTGCAAGTCGGTGATGGAGACATAGACTGGGGCGAAGTGTGTGAAGTTTTTTATGATCACAAGTACGGCTGGACTCCAGAAATTTGGAACGGTCATCATGACAATGGACAAAAATTTTGTGAGGCACATGCAAGATTGAATATGGAATTTAAAAAATACCGGTCACAGAAAGATAATTAATATTCCGGGGGTTGCGACCAGGCACCAATAAAGATGTAAGTGCTTCTATTTATCTTTAACTGATAGATATGGCGCTTACATCTTTACCAAAGATCAATGTATTGAACAAAGTAGATAAAAGTGCTGTTTAAGAGAAACGGAGTGTGAAAAATGAGATTTAAAACATATATAACAGATTATTTTGATGGCTTACACAAAGTAATTGACGATTTGAAAACAGAGGAAATAGAAGCTGTAATTGAAAAGCTGCTTGATGCATATGATAGAGGGGGAACCGTATTTATCTTTGGAAATGGTGGAAGTGCTTCTACGGCATCACATTTTGTCAATGATTTTAACAAAGGATTATGTAAGGACTCTTCTAAAAAATTCAAATTGCAGTGCTTAAACGACAATATATCTTCTATGTTAGCAATAGCCAATGACATTAGTTTTAATGATATATTTAAAGAACAACTGAAAAATTTTTTAAAGCCGGAAGATTTAGTGATTGCTATTTCGGGAAGTGGTAACTCACATAATGTTGTAGACGCAATTGCATATGCCAATGAGATAGGAGTGGAGACCATAGGACTTGTTGGCTATGATGGCGGCGAAATTAAAAAAATAGCAAAAAGTTGTATTCATGTACCCGTTAACGATATGCAAAAGGTTGAGGATGTTCATCTGATACTTAACCATTTGATGACATCTTCTTTAAATCAATATCTACAATGCAGATAAAAGGGAGTGAGAAAATGATAATAAGCCAAACTCCATTACGAATGAGCTTTTTTGGTGGCGGAACAGATTTTAAAGATTATTATGAAAAATATGGAGGCCTTGTTATTAGCGTATCCATAAATAAATATATTTATTTTATCGTAAATTCCAGGAATGACGAATGTATTGTGCTTAATTATTCGGATCGGGAGGTTGTTAGTGATGTGAATCAGATAAAACATAATATCTTCCGAGAAGCACTAAAGCTTGCAGGAATATCAAAATCTGTTGAAATTACCAGCATTTCCGATATCACATCCGAAGGAAGCGGATTGGGGTCTTCAAGTGCTTTTACGGTTGGGTTACTTAATGCATTGTATGCATACAAAGGAATTATAAAAACACCTTGTGAATTGGCGGAACTTGCATGTAAAATTGAAATAGATGTTTTGGGAAATCCGATTGGCAAACAGGACCAATATGCCGTAGCCTTTGGTGGGTTCAGAAAATATTTTTTTAATAAAGACGATTCGGTTACAGTAAAAGAAATGGATATGGATGATAGCGATCTTGAGAAGTTCAATGACAATATCTTACTGGTAAATACGGAAATTACCAGAAAATCTTCTGATATTTTAATGGACCAGAAGGTGCATATGGATATCAATGCCGAACATTTACATACGATTAAAGCAATTGCAGAGAAAAGTGAAGAATATTTTAAAAGTTCGAACTACGGGGAGTTGGGTAATTTATTAAACATAAGTTGGAACAATAAGAAAATTCTTGCAAATAAAATTAGTAATTGTAAAATTGATGAGATATATGAAAATGGAAAAAAAGCAGGTGTTTTTGGAGGCAAATTATTGGGTGCCGGAGGAGGAGGTTTCTTTATGTTTCTCTGTTCTCCTGACAGACAAGAAAAATTAAAAACGATACTGGCGGAAAACAAAATTTTACCGGTTAAATTTGCTAAATATGGAAGTAGAATTGTTTTTAACAGTATTAACGAATAATGCAAATCAAGGCGATTAGACAGGAGGTGGCTGGTATGAAAGAAAATGTAGAAGCACATTCCTTTGCGGATACAAAAGTTGTAATAATTTCTGGCGGAAAAGGCACAAGATTATCTTCATTACTTGATCAAGTTCCTAAGCCCATGATACAAATTGGTGAAAAACCATTGTTAGAACATTTGGTGCTTCATTCTATAAGATGTGGATTCACTCAGTTTTTACTTAAGGTGGGCTATTTGTCGGAAAAAATACAAAATTATTTTGAAGATGGAAAAGCGTTTAACTGTAAGATTGAGTATTATGTTGAAAAAGAACTCCTGGGTACTTGTGGCGGGTTGAATTTTTTACAATATGAGAAGAAACCGGTTATAGTTATTTATGGTGATACATTAATAAATATTAATCTGCTAAAACTGTTGGAATATCATAATAAAAAAAAGGCACAGGCAACTTTAGTGGTTCATGAATCGGATCATCCGGAGGATAGTGATATAATTATTACAGATAATAATAATCAGGTAATAAATTTAATACATAAACCGGGAACAGATCAATTCGGTAATATCTCTAATGCAGCATTATATGTACTCAATCCTGAATGTTTTTCTGAAATACCTCAAAATGGTGTATGGGACTTTGCTAAAAATTTAATTCCGCGTTTAATCAAACAGCAATATAAGATTTTTGCTTATCCCACAGAGGAATATATCAAGGATATAGGGACTGTGAAAAGATATAAAGAGGTTCAGGAAGACCTTCGGCAAGGAAAAGTATTTAACCGGGTTCAGGCAGTGTTTCTGGATCGGGATGGGGTGATTAATTATGAAAGGGGGTTATTAAAAAAAAAGAAGAGTTAGTATTAATACCTGACGCAGCTCGTGCAATTAAGCTGCTCAACCGTGCGAATATCCCCGCGATAGTGGTAACGAATCAGCCCGGCATTGCAAAGAATATATGTACATTACAGGAACTTCACGAGATGCATGTCCATTTAATTCATCTGCTGAACACCGGGAATGCATATTTAAATGCCATATATTTTTGCCCTCATCATCCGGATAAAGGATTTCCTGAGGAAATTGTTGAGTTTAAATGTAAATGTTTATGCCGTAAGCCGGAAATAGGTCTGCTCAAGGAAGCTCAAAAAGACTATGGAATTAATTTGAATAAGTGCTTTATTATCGGAGATACAACAACAGACATTCAGGCTGGAGTAAATGCGGGCTGCAAAACAATTTTAGTGAAAACGGGATATGCCGGAATGGATAAGAAGTGTTCCAGCAGTCCGGATTATGTTTTTGATCACTTGTTTGAAGCAATAAACTTTGTGATAAAGTATAATTTTACCTGTGATGAAACGTAGAAAGGAAAGTTAAATATGGCTATAAAATTTAGCGGAATTGGACATGTAGCAATTCGCTGCAAAAACTTTGACAGAGAATTCAATTTTTATACAAAAGTATTAGGATTCGAAAAAATATTGGATATCTATGATATTAATCAGGAGATTTGGATTACATATTTACGTGTAAAAAAAGGACAGTATATTGAACTTTTTCATAAAACCAAATGTCATCCTCAAGACAAATATATTGGGGATAATGAACAATGTAATCGCTCACCCTTTAATTTTGTTTTTGAGATGGAAAGTCTGTCAGATTTTATTATGAATATCAAAGGGTGTAATGATACGATAAATATATCGGAAATAAAAAATGTCTTAAACTGTACTGATGGTGCAGTTATAGTTGACCCTGAAGGTAATGAGTGCCAATGTCTTGATTGGGGGCACTGAATCTTTATTATGTGTTTTTAGGAGGATATGCAAATGATGCAGAGGTATAGAAAACATATAGCGCAGTGTTGTTATACATGTAAAGATTATATACAAATGAAGAATTTTTATAACAGGATTTTAGAATTAGAACAGGTGAGGTCTGTTAACTTTACTCCGGAAATAATTGATTATTTTAAAGAAAAGGGGTTTGTGTGTAATCATCTGAGTGGTGAAGAGGCTATGAGTTTTTTTGCTGTTGCAGATAATGAATATATTGTTCTTATGAACGTGCAGTACGGTACAGATAATAGGACAGAGGATCAGGGCTTTTATCATATGTGTCTCATGACAGAGGATATTATACAGACGGCAGGAGAGCTGGAGAAAAAAGGGATTCAGTTATGGGAGGGCCCCTCGTATGAAAGCCAGCCATATCATAGGCCTTTTACTGGTGATATCCCTCAACCATGCCATTCATTAGTATTTTTTATAAAAGATCCGGAGGGAAATGAAATAGAAATTATGCAGTTTACCAAAGAAAGTTTACAAGTATCGCATGATTTTGAATAAGTAAACACTGGTTAGAAATTTATAAGAATGGAGTGTTAACTAATGGGAATATACTTTTTAATTTTAGTATATGTGGTTTTTACAAGTGTTGGGTTGTCAACCTTTTTGCTTGGTTCTGCCTGGCCGGTAATGCAAGCAGACCTTCAACTGCCGTTATATGGCGCAGGGGTAATATCTGCAGTCATATCAGGTGGAATGATTATATCGAGTTTTTTTGGAGGAAAGATCATAAATTGGTTTGGAACAGGCAAAACTTTTTTGTTAAGTATGGTGACAACCACATTAGCTGTACTATGCTATTGGAAATTTCCGGCATTTAGCCTGTTATGTTTGGCTGCCTTTCCTCTGGGGCTGGGATTAGGTGCTTTAAATATGACTTCTAATCATTTCCTGTCGTTAAATTATAAGCCAACGCATATGAATTGGATGCATGGGTTTTGGGGAATCGGAGCAACAGTTGGACCGCTTATTATGTCGTATTATATTGCACATGGCAATGCATGGCAAAGGGGCTATTTGTTTATAGCTATGATCTATTTGACTCTTGCGGTTGTATTATTTTTTTCTTTACCCTTTTTCAGACAGATAGAAAAAGAGTCTCCGGTGTTAGAGAAAAAAGGTGAAAGAAGCCGCATGAAACATATACGAAAGATGCCTAAGCTAAAATTGACATTATTGTGCTTTTTTTGCTGTAGTGCTGTTGAGCAGACAATAGGTTTATGGGGGAGCAGCTATTTATTAAATTGTAAAGATATAAATGCGGCTTCAGCTTCAGCGTGCCTTTCGGTTTTTTTTGCCGGTGTAACAGCAGGGCGTTTTCTATCAGGTATTGCTACGATGAGATTAACGACCGGATTACTAATTAGAATTGGCCTGGGTATTGAAATTCTGGGCGGGATTTTTTTGATCTTGCCATTGCCGGTTATTTTCTCAATGATTGGATTAATTTTGATCGGATTTGGAAGCTCTCCTGTTTTTCCATGTATGACTCAAGATACTGCGCTTAAATTTGGAAAAAAAGACTCCGGTACAATTGTCGGCTATCAGATTGCATTTGGATTTATGGGAAGTACGTTTATACCGCCGATATTTGGTTGGATTGCATCCAAAACATCCATCGCTATTTTTCCGCCGGTCATTCTTTTGTTAATTTTAGTATTGGCGATCAGCAATAGAAGGGTAAATCAAATACAGAGTACATAGATAGACGTTAAATACCGGTATATGTCATTTCTGCACTGTTTTATATGTTTTGGCTTTCCGTAAGATATCAGTTTGTGATATAGTAAAAGAAAAGGATTCGCGATACTTTTGGCTGGAAGGTTATAATATATATTGTTCTAAAGGAGCAGGAATGTTAAAGGATGATCTTTTTAGATATGATAAAATACAGAAATTTAATGAAAACGAAATGGAGTTGTATAAGTATCTTCTTTCGAATGCAGAAAAAATACCATATATGACAATCAGGGAGCTTGCGTCAGATATACAGGTATCAACGACTACAGTTCTCAGGTTTTGCAATAAAATCGGATGTGAAAGTTATAAAGAGTTTAAGCAGGAATTCAGTAAGTATATAGCCACACGTAGCGAAATTCCACCAGGTTTTGATGTACAGCAGTTATTTCATTACTTCCAGAGAACTACAACATGTGTGTTTGAGGAAAAAATACAAGAAGGTGCAAAGCTCATACAGGGTACGGATATGGTGGTATTTGTGGGTATGGGCTCCTCCGGGGCATTGGCCAGATACGGGGCAAGATATTTTTCGAATTTCGGAATAGTTGCCATTGCATTAGAGGATGATTTGTATCCTCTTGCCAAAATGAAATTTCCCAGGATATCTGTTATTGCAATGTCTGTCAGTGGGGAGACGCAGGGTGTTATTGAAATTATCCGGAAATTTCAGATGCAGGAATGCAAAACTTTGAGTATCACAAATCATCCCAATTCAACCATTGCAAAAATATCCGATTGGAATGTATCCTATTGTTTTGAATCTCAAACGGTAAATGGCGGATTTAATGCTACATCGCAAGTGCCGGTACTGTTTCTGATTGAAGCGTTAGCCCGAAGAATATGAAACAATAAAAAACATCTTGTTACTTGAAGTGTGACAAGATGCTTTTTATAATGAAAAAAAGCGGTTTCCGGCTTTGCCGGGCTGCCGGCTTTTAAGCAGGAGGTGTGTATATGACTGAGTTAGAAAAATGTATGGCCGGAATTCCCTATAACTGCCATGACAAAGTATTTTTGCAATTCAAAGCGCAATCGAAAGAACTGCTGACGATTTACAATGGGCTTTCCTATAGTCAGAAAGAGGAAAAAAGAGATATTTTACAGAAACTTCTGGGGGATATAGGTTCGAATGTATCAGTTGGAGCTCCCTTTTTATGTGATTATGGGAGAAATATTTTTCTTGGAAACAATGTATCCATAAATATGAACTGCTCATTTATCGATTGTAATAAAATTAAAATAGGCAATAATGTCATGGTCGCATCCAACGTCCAAATTTATACGGCGACACATCCGATAGAATTGAACCAGCGCTTAACCAGGGATTGGACTCCTGAGAGTGGAAAGCATTTTTGCCAGGTGTATGCTTTGCCTGTTGATATTGGGGATGGTTGTTGGATTGGAGGAGGAGTCATTATTCTTCCCGGAGTAAAAATTGGCGAGGGAAGTGTAATAGGCGCGGGCAGTGTTGTTGTGAAAGATATTCCGCCTAATTGTGTAGCAGTCGGAAACCCATGTAAAGTAATTAAAATTATCAACAAGGAAATTTAATATGATTAAAATGATAGCATTTGATCTTGATGGAACCATATGTGATTCGATACCTTTATGTATGAAAGCGCTTATGAAATCACTTTCACCTTATGTGGATTACGAGCTTACTGAGCAAGACATCATTCGTACTTTCGGATTAAATGAGGCTGGAATGATTAAATCTCTTGTGAAGGAAAATTGGCAAAAGGCTTTGTACGATTTTTACGTTTTTTATGAAGAACTGCATGACCTGTGCGCAGAACCATTTCCCGGAATGCGTAAATTAATAACGTTTTTAAAAGAAAACGGAATCATTGTTCCGCTGATAACCGGAAAAGGTGAGAGGAGTTGCAAGATCACTCTTAAAAAAATAGGCATGGAGGATACGTTTGATGAGATCATGTATGGTTCGGAAATTTATTCAAATAAAGAAGCCTCAATACTTTTTTTACTTTTAAAATATAAAATTGAAAAAAGTGAATTTATTTATATTGCGGATACTCCTTCAGATGTTGAGGCATGTAATGCTGTTGGAGTGACATGTTTTTCCATTGCATGGGATGAAGACCAATTTTATAAACTGACAAAACGAAATCCGGTAAATACTTATACATCAGCCGATGAACTGTATCAATATTTTATAAAAATTTTTAAAGATCAAGCTGACCCTAAACTATGTCAAAAATAAATGACGAGGAGGAATAATAATGGAGTTTTTAGACTTATTAAAAAAGCGCTACTCTGTAAGAAGTTTTGAATCAAAATCCGTTGAAAAAGAAAAGCTGAGTATGATCCTGGAAGCAGGAAGATTAGCCCCTACGGCATGTAACAATCAGCCTCAGCGAATACTTGTATTAGATTCAGAAGATGATTTAGAAAAAATAAAACGTTGCACACCCTATACGTTCCATGCACCATTAATATTGATTATATGCTACGATCAAAAAATAAGCTGGAAAAGGAAATCTGACAATGAAGATATGGGGGGTGTTGATGCGGCTATCGTAACAACTCATATGATGCTGGAAGCTGCGAATTTGGGATTAGGTAGTACTTGGGTTGGGCAATTTGAATCCGATAAAATAAAAACGATTTTCTCATTACCTTTGAGCTATGTTCCTGTGGCGATTTTACCAATCGGTTACCCGGACCGATTAAGTACACCTCACCCGAATCACAACAAGCGTCTGGATATTGAGGAGACGGTGTCTGTCAATTCTTTATCAAAATGATTCTGACAAATTATTTATAATAAGACCTAAACAGTTTAAGAACAAAGTGTGGTAGATTTTAGTTTTCCACTAAAAGCGCAAACAGATATATAGGGGGCTGTCGCATTCGCTGATATTCGGCTAATGCGGCAGCCCTTTTTCAGGAGGTGCATGCAAAGGCTGACCGGAACTAAAGAAGCCGATGGTATAGAATATTATTTAAGGAATGCCGCTAATTTATTTTACGGAATTCCAGTGGTGTAGTATTTGTTGTTTTTTTGAACATTTGTATGAAATGGCTTGTATCAGAAAAACCAACCAGGCTTCCTACCTGCTGAACACTCATATGATGATTTGCCATCAGATATTCTTTTGCTTTATTAATTCGATAGATTGTTAAGTACCCGTAGACAGAGTATCCCTTGAAACGCTTAAACAGCTTTGATAAGTACTGTGGCGTGATAAACAACTGTGAACTGAGTTCCTGCAATGTCAGGTCCGAACTAAAGTTAGTTTCAATTTCTTTTACAACAGGGACGACATATCGCTGGTATAAAGGATCAGCTATTCGTTCCGGAGTATAAAGATTCGAGGAAAAAGTTATCAGCAGGGAATAACAGTCTACGGAAAGCTCTCGGTTATCAACAGGCGGGTGATTATATTTTTTAATAATATTTGCGATCTTCCCTGTAATAATTTTTGACTGTTCCGGAGGGATAAAGATGACCTGGCGGTTTCCCAGTATATTTGAAATGCTGCTTTCCAGAGTGCCCGTAAAAGTAACAAATGAAGTTAACCATTCATCACTGAACCTCGTATATGAGTGGGGAATAAGAGGAGCAATCATTACACCATCCCCGGCATTCAGAATATGCTTCTTTCCCTGTATGGTTATCAGCCCTTTCCCTTTGTCAGTCTGCAGATAATGATAAAGAGGATACCCCTTTGGCCGGTTAATATCTTCCTGAGTCCGGTTATTTCCAATGGAGTCAAAATAAAACGGCTCAATTACCGGGGCGGTACGAAAATAGTATTCCATTTATTGTTCCTTTCATAGCAAATGTTTCAGAATGTTATATTTTTAAGCTTATCATATTGTACCCGGAATCGTCAATAAATGCTATAATGAAAAAAATGTAAAATTTAAATGGATTTTGGCGGAGGCAATTATGGAAGCCGATTATAATCCGGTAGGGTCTTATATCAAAACATTTGAGTTGGATGAAGGCCCGAAGGGTAAAAAAATATCAATCAGATTCGATGGCGCAGAGCAGGCGATGTATGTATGGCTCAATGGACATTTTATAGGCTATTCTGAAGATAGCTTTACACCGGCCGAGTTTGATTTGACAGATTATCTTGAAAAAGAAAACATTCTCGCTGTTGAAGTGCATAAACGAAGCACAGCCGCTTTTCTGGAGGACCAGGACTTCTTCCGCTTCTTTGGGATTTTCAGGGATGTAGTGTTGGTGGGAAGAACTCCGAATTATTTAAATGATTTATGGATCAGGCCGACACTCCATAAAAATAATATATCCGGCGCTGTAGATATTCAGCTTTTTTTTGAAGATGTGGAAAAAGGAGCTGAAGTTTCATATGTCATTGCAGATCCGGATGATAGGCCGGTGTGTCAGGGAGCGGCAGACATTACCGAAAGGTGTATTTTGTCAGCTTGTGTAGAAAAATACATCCGTGTGGACCATAAGCGGATTGAATTTCCAACTACTCCCGAAAATAACAAATACTCAAACCACGAATATGCGGAATGTATTGACATTGAGTACGTGTTTGCGACAAACACCGTACCGTCTACAAGAGTAGAAGTGAACTGGCATGTTGAGCCAGACGGTAAAATTACTGTGCATTTTTATTATCATGGAAAAAAAGGCCTGCCGGAACTCCCGTTATTGGGAATGCGTTTTATTATGCCGACAAAAGCCTGTGGATTTGAGTATAAAGGCTTGTCAGGAGAAACATATCCTGACCGTATGGCTGGCAGTATTCCGGGAGTATATCAGGTAGAAGGTTTGCCTGTGTCCCCGTATCTGGTTCCGCAGGATTGCGGGATGCATATGGATACAGAATGGGTCAGAATAAAACGTAATTCTACGTTAAACAAAGCGGATTACAGTAATGAGGACTTTTCCCTGCGCTTTGAAAAGGAAACAGATAATTTTGCATTTTCCAGTCTGCCATTTACGGCAGAAGAGCTGGAAAATGCAAAGCATCAAGAAGAGCTGCCGCCGGAACGGCGTACTGTTCTGCTGATATTGGCTAAAGTGAGAGGTGTAGGCGGAATAGACAGTTGGGGAGCTGATGTGGAAAAACCATATCATGTTAGTGCAGAGCAAGACTGCGAATTTTCATTTACTATACAATAACCGGTTGACAGTATCTGTGAAAAGGTGAAAGAAAACGAATAGACAGTAAAAGTCAAGTAACCGGAGGGTTATTTGCAGTAAGGAATTCTATGATGAAAAGTGCTACACCAAAAAGAAAAAGAGTTGAGTATCGCTATTATGTAATACCGGAAAATGAAAAAGTTTTGGCATTGTTAGGGGATGAATGGAGACGGGAATATGGTGAGGGATTAGCACGTCTTCATTTTCATAACTATTTTGAAGTGGGCGTTTGCTACGAAGGCACCGGAAAGGTTGTGCTGGATGACAAAATATCTGATTTTGCCCCGGGCAATATTATGGTTATGCCGCCGAATATTCCGCACACAACAAATGTTGAAGCCGGGGAAACAGCATTTTGGGAATGGCTCTATTTTGATATTGAGTCTGTTGTTGATGAAATGTTTGCCGACGAAGATTCAACTTCAAGAAGGGAAACTTTGAACCAGATATTCAGTGCTCCGTTGCTGCTTACAAAAGAAACGTACCCGACCATCAATAAGATTCTGGAATTGATTATCGATGAAATAAAAACAAAACGTCCCATGTATCGTGACAGCATCAATTGTTTCCTGCAGATTTTCATAGTGGAGATTTTGCGGATTCGCGAGAAAGAAGAAAAAAAGGATGTTCAGTTACATGGCATGATGCAGATCAGGCCTGCGATTGAATTTGTGCATACGCATTATCAGCAGGAGATTAGGATCAATGATATGTCAGGGGTATGTAATATCAGTGAAAGTCATTTTCGCAGGGTCTTTTACCAGTGTATGAACATGCGTCCGCTGGACTATGTTAATTATGTAAGAGTGGTGAATGCCTGTGAGTTTATGAAAAAAACGGATTTCTCTTTAGCTGAGATTGCTTATAACTGTGGATTTGGCAATGTTACAACACTTACCAGGAATTTCAAGAAAGTATTGGATATGACACCTCATCAATGGAAAAAGTCCTCCAGTAATTATGAGCAGCGGTTGAAAGAATACAACATCAGTGCATATAAGGGCTGGTAGTATTTTGGTGATGCGGTCTTTAATTTTAAATAATTGAGCGAATATGTATGATAATAAGTCGAATGTGTCACCAAAAGAAAAAACGAATTTGTTATAATGTATATAAGAAAGCCGAACGTCATAGGTATTGTGCGCACATTTACCAAAAAGGTGTTTCTTTGAAAGGATTATAAAACGAAATGATGGAGGACGAAAAGATGAAGAAAAAGGTTTGTTTCGCTTTGGCGGCAGCGGCATTGACAGTTGCAATGTCTGGTATTCCAGCACATGCAGAAGATAAATTGACTGTTTGGACATGGGATCCGAGCTTTAACATTTACTCTATGAAAGAGGCAGAAAAGATTTATCAGAAAGACCATCCCGATTTCAGTCTTGATATTGTGGAAGTATCATGGGATGATACACAGACAAAACTTGGTACAATCTTATCTTCCGGTAATTATGCAGAACTGCCTGATATCTTGTTAATGCAGGATTTTGCATTCCAGAAATATGTCCTTACATTCCCGGATCTGTTTGTTGAATTAACAGATAGCGGTATTGACTTCAGTCAGTTTGCAGAAGGCAAAGTTGGTGCTTCTGTCGTTGATGGTAAAAACTATGGTGTTCCTTTTGATAATGGCGCTGATATTGCAGCTTATCGTGCAGATATTCTTGAGCAGGCAGGTTACACGGCAGAAGATCTGACCGATATTGACTGGAATCGCTTTATTGAAATCGGAAAAGATGTAAAAGAAAAAACAGGATATTCTCTGTTCTCCACTCTTGCCAAATCTTCAGACCTTATCATGCAGATGGTTCAGTCAGCAGGCGGAACCATTTGGAATGAAGAGGGTGCTCCGTATCTTGTAGGCAATGAGATTCTGGAAAAGAGTATCGAAGTTTATAAAGAAATGTTTGATTCGGGTGTTATGGCAACAGGCAACAGTTGGGATGAATATGTATCTACATTTACAACCGGAAAGACCCTGGGAGTCATCAACGGATGCTGGATTATGGCAAGTATTGAAACCGCCGAAGATACCGCAGGAAATTGGAGAATTACGAATATGCCGTCTCTTCCGGACGTTGATACTGCAACAAATTACAGCAACCAGGGAGGTTCTTCCTGGGGAATCACATCTAATTGCCAGAACGTAGAACTGGCAGAGGATTTCCTGAATGCTACATTTGCCGGCAGCATGGAGCTTTATGAAACAATTCTTCCGGGATGCGGAGCTTTATCAACATGGACACCGGTAGCAGACAGCTCTGTATATTCGGAACCGCAGGCTTTCTATGGAGACGAACCGGTATTTGAAAAAATCACAGAATTTGCAGCGAATGTTATTCCGTTCGAAACAGGTATCTATTATGTAGAAGCTAATAATGCACTGGCAACTGCAATGACCAATATCTGTGCAGGGGGCGATGTGGAATCTGAGCTTCAGAACGCTGAAGATACTATTTTGTTTGACATGGGTATGTAAAGCTCACAAAAGAAAGGAGCATTCCGATGAAAAACGGTTTAAGTATTAAGCAGAAACAGAAATTGACTGGTTGGCTGTTCTTGATTCCTGCAATTTTACTTATCGCATCACTGAGCTTTTATCCGGCCATAAAGGCATTATTAACATCCTTTAAGTCCGATACCGGAATCAATATGGGGTGGTGTGGCATAAACAACTACTTGAGAATCTTCAAGGATAAGGTTTTTTTGCAGTCAATTAAGAATTGCTTTTTCTACCTGATTATTCAGGTGCCAATCATGTTAATTTTGGGAATGGTGCTTGCATCTCTGTTAAATAGTCCTTATTTAAAGGGGAAGGGACTGTTTCGTACCATGATTTTTCTCCCATGTGCAACTTCATTGGTAGGATATGCAATTATTTTCCGTTCCCTTTTTTCAGAAGATGGTTTTATCAATTTATTGCTGGTGAAGTTAGGCATTCTTGAGCATGCTTACAACTTTTTGAATCACCCGACGAGTGCAAAGATTGTTATTATCATTGCGCTTATCTGGAGATGGACAGGATACAATATGGTATTTTATCTGTCCGGACTTCAGAATATTGAAAAATCTGTTTATGAAGCCGCAAGGATCGATGGTGCAAGCAGCATCCAGACATTTTTTAGGATTACAGTACCTTTGTTGAAACCGACAATCCTGATGACCGTTATTATGTCTACGAATGGTACATTACAGCTCTTTGATGAATCCGTGAACCTGACCATGGGCGGACCGGCAAACGCAAGTATAACGATGTCTCATTACATCTTTAATAAGGCGTTCCAGGGTGTACCGAACTTCGGATATACGACAGCGATGTCATTTGTTATCCTGATTATGGTAGCAGTCCTTGCAGTGATTCAGATGAAAGTAGGTGAAAGCAATGACTAAAAAGAGTACAAAGATTATATCTTATGGGTTTTTGATTATTGCTTCACTGGTATCCGTTTTTCCGCTTGCCTGGATGGCAATTGCGGCAACAAATCGAAGTGTGGATGTTGTATCCGGTAAGCTGACAATAGGTGCGCATTTGATGGAAAATCTTACGAACCTGTTGGCAACACAGGATGTCGGGAGATATTTTATGAATTCTATGAAATATTCTGTACTTACAACAGCAATCTCATTACTGGTTTGTTCTCTTGCAGGATATGCTTTTGAAGTATATTCTGATAAAGTGAAGAATGTTTTGTTCATGTTAGTTTTGATGACCATGATGCTTCCGTTTGTAGCACTTATGGTTCCATTGTTCCAGATGTTTTCAAAAGTAGGAATTCTGAACACAACCATCGGATTTTTACTGCCGTCAATTGCAACGCCACTTATGATTATGATGTTCCGTACAGCAGCAAAATCCTTTCCGCTGGAAATCATTGAAGCAGCCAGAATTGATGGATTATCCGAGGCAAAGATTTTTTTCCGTATGTTTATGCCTACTATGAAATCAACTTATGCAGCAGCAATGACAATTGCGTTTATGAATGCATGGAACAATTACCTGTGGCCGAAAGTTATTATGACTCAGAGTGAAGCACAGACAATGCCGATGATGGTTTCATCTTTGACGTCAGGATATGTAACTGATTATGGTATGCTGATGCTTGCAGTACTTCTGACAACATTACCGACGGCTGTTATTTTCTTTGTTTTACAGAAGAATTTTGCAGAAGGTATTACAGGAGCCGTAAAATAAACTATAAGAATTACATAAAAAACGAGGGGACTGTCAGGTTTTGATATGTATTAAATCAACCTGACAGTTCTTTCGCAATTTGGAGGATTCACAATATGCAATTGCCATATATTTTACATGGTGGAGATTATAATCCGGAGCAATGGCTAAACAGGCCGGATATTTTGAAAAAGGATCTGGAGTTTATGAAAGAAGCAGGAATTAATACTGTAACTCTGGGCGTTTTTTCATGGTCAGTGCTTGAACCGGAGGAAGGTACTTATCAATTTGATTGGTTGGAAAAAATCATAAATGGTCTGTATCAGAATGGAATATCAACAATTTTGGCTACTCCGTCTGGTGCCCGTCCTAAATGGATGAGTGATAAATATCCTGAAGTGTTGCGTATCAGTGAAGATCGGAGAAGAAATCTATTTGGAGGACGGGAAAACCATTGCTTTACATCGCCGGTATTTAGAGAGAAAACTGCAGAGATAAACCGAAGACTTGCTGAGCGTTTTGCAAAAAATCCGGCAGTAATCATGTGGCATATTTCTAATGAATATAATGGTGAATGCCACTGCGCTTATTGCCAGGAAGCATTTCGTGAATGGCTTAAGAAAAGATACGGTTCGATTGAAGATATTAATGATAAATGGTGTACAACATTTTGGAGTCATAGATATCAGTCTTTTGATCAGATAGAAAGTCCGTCATCTATAGGGGAAACAGCACTTCATGGACTGACACTTGACTGGAACCGCTTTGTTTCAGATCAGACAGCAGATTTTATTGAAGCGGAAATCAAAGCTTTACGGGCAGGCGGAGCAACGCAGCCAACAACAATTAATTTGATGTATGATTTTAAACAATTGAATTACGGGCGGCTTGCCGAATGCGTGGATATAATATCATGGGATTCTTATCCGGTCTGGCACAAAAATAACGATCTTGTTGTTGCTTTAAATAATGCAATGCAGCATGATTATATGCGCTCATTAAAGCATAAGCCTTTTTTAATGATGGAATGCTGTCCTTCTTCAACAAACTGGCACGGAGTAAGTAAACTGAAGCGTCCCGGAATATTGTCGGCTGCATCATTACAGGCAATCGCGCATGGTGCCGATGCCGCCATGTATTTCCAGATTCGCCAAAGCAGAGGAAGTTCAGAAAAATTTCATGGGGCAGTAATAGATCACTATGGAGAAAAGGATACACGTGTATTCAGGGAAATATGTTCTTTAGGTAAAAAACTGGAAGCTCTTACACCAGTTGTCGGATCAGAAGTGGTATCGGAAGTCGCAGTTATTTATGATACGGAAAATCGTTGGGCGATGGAAGACGCACAAGGACCCAGAAATGATGGATTATTTTATCATGAACATACCTTAAAAACATATCTTGCATTAAAGTCAAGAGGTCTTAATGTGGATATGATTACGCAGGACCGGAATTACGAAAAATACAAGCTTGTGATTGCACCGATGCTGTATTTGTTTCACCCGGATACCGCCGATAAGATACGCAAATTTGTTGAACGAGGCGGTTGCTTCGTAATGACTCCATGGTCCGGTATTGTAGATGAAAATGACAGATGCTTCCTTGGAGGTACACCATATGGTCTGATGGATGTATTTGGACTAAGGAGAACCGAAACGGATGCCCTGTATGATCATGAATCAAACACATTAATCCAAAATAAACAGGATGATGTGACTGCTACTTACTTTAGAAGCAGTTATACATGCAGTCTGCTTTGTGATTTATTGGAAACAACTACAGCATCAGCGTTTTTTACATATGGAAAAGAGTTTTATCAGGGAACTCCTGCCGTCACAAGAAACCAATATGGAAAAGGAACTGCGTATTATGTAGGGACAGATGCCTCACAGGAATTTTTTGAAGATTTCTATTCGTTTATAATGGAAGAGTACAGGATTTCATCTGTGATTAGGGGGAATGTCCCGGAAGGAGTTGCAGTTTCAGCGAGAAAAAATGAGCATTCGGAATTTACTTTTGTTCAGAATTATAAAAATGAGCCGGTAGATATTAAGATCATGAGACTGAAAGGGGATATTTTAATAGGTGGCAGCATGTCAAAACTGGAGGCTTATGAATCACTGGTAGTACAAACAAAAGCCTGACCCGGAAAATATATTTTGGTGGGTGTGAAAGCCCGCATACAAGAAGCCTCCGAATTAAATCGGAGGCTTCTTGCTGGGCGATATACCATATTCTGCGTTTGATGCGGAGATTGATACATTTCACCCACTAATGGAAAGCAAACAGCGAGGGAGAAATATTCAAAAATCTATTGCATTTCTCCGATATACATGTATAATAGAGCCTGTTCGATATATTTAAAAAGAAAGTATAGTATTAGAAAACTTTAATAAGAAAACGGGAGGTGTAATTTTGGATATCGGAAAGAAGCTGAAAGAGCTTCGATTGCAGAACGATTTGACGCTGAATGATTTGGCTTCGCGCAGCGAGCTGACCAAGGGATTCCTGTCTCAGGTGGAGAGGAATCTGACGACACCCAGTATTGCTACCCTGGAGGATATATTAGAGGCACTGGGAACGAGCATGTCTGAATTTTTCCGGGAGGAAGAAGAGAGACAGATCGTATTCCAGACAAAAGATTTTTTCGAGGATGTGCAGGATGACTATACCATCGAGTGGGTGATTCCCAATGCGCAGAAGAATGAAATGGAACCCATTCTTCTGACGCTTCATCCTCATAAGAAGAGCCACGAGCTGCTCTCGTATCAGGGTGAGGAATTCGGATATGTGCTGAAAGGGAATGTAACGCTGGTCTGCGGGAATAAGAAGTACAAATTAAAGGCGCAGGAGACATTTTACTTAGAGGGGACGAAGAGTCATTATCTGTACAATCATGGCAGCAGTGATGCGAAGATTCTGTGGATTACCACACCGCCGATGTTTTGATTGCCGGGAATGCCTGAACGAAGGCAGAGCGGACTTCTATTTTTATAATGCCTGAGTCCCGGGAAGGAGAAGGTGATAATGGAACAAAAGAAACTGATCGAGTTTCGGGATATTGTAAAAAATTTTGATGGACAGATTGTTTTAAAAGGTGTGAACCTTGATATCTGTGAGAATGAGTTTGTTACTTTGTTAGGGCCCAGCGGATGCGGGAAGACGACCCTCCTTCGGATTTTGGGAGGATTTCTGGATGCCGATGAGGGGAAGGTTATTTTTGACGGCGAGGAGATCAGTCAGAAACCGCCCTATGAGCGGGAGTTAAATACCGTTTTCCAAAAATATGCGTTATTCCCGCATTTGAGTGTGTATGAGAATATTGCGTTTGGACTTAAGATCAATAAGATCAGCAAGGATGTCATTGATCAAAAGGTCATGAAGATGCTGAAGCTCATTGGTCTGGAGGGATTCGAGAATAAAAATACTACGCTGTTATCCGGCGGCCAGCAGCAGCGGGTTGCCATTGCGCGTGCGCTTGTAAATGAACCGAAGGTGCTGCTGCTTGACGAGCCGCTTGCAGCACTGGACTTGAAGCTCAGAAAAGAAATGCAGTATGAGCTGAAACGAATTCAGCAGGAGGTCGGAATTACCTTTATCTTTGTAACACATGACCAGGAAGAGGCATTGACCATGTCTGATAAGATTGTGGTCATGAAAAACGGGGAAATTCAGCAGGTAGGTACGCCGCAGGAAATCTATAACGAACCGGCGAACCGGTATGTGGCGAATTTTATCGGTGAAAGCAATATTATACCGGGTGTCATGCTGGAGGATTATAAGGTTCGATTTGATGATATTACTTTTGACTGTGTGGATTTCGGCTTTAAGGAAAATGAACCGGTGGATGTGGTCATTCGTCCGGAGGATATTGACATTGTGGATGTTAAGGATGGGAAGATGACCGGAGAAGTCCTCAGTGTTCTGTTTAAAGGGGTACATTATGAGATTATGGTGGAGACTGTGCCGGGTACGCAGGTGACAGTCAATATGCAAGTGACCCGTAATCAGGATGTAGCCAGTGAAGATGGAAAGGAAAAGATCAGTGCAACCAACTTCTATGTGGATCTGGAGGATGTGAAAGCTCTGGATGACAAAGAGGTAGTGGCACGTTCCAATGCACAGGCGTGGAGTCCGGAGACCGATGATTATATCTCCATTTCCAGAATCGAGTATGATGTCCGGGAAGAAGAGGGTCAGTATCCTGTGAAATTTTCAACCTCCAATGGAACCAGCATTGAGAGAACGATATACGTAGTAAATCAGCCGTTTGTAAAGAATGAGAAAGCAAATGAGGCAGTCATGGCCTTTAATTTCCAGACTACAGTAGAGGAGATTGTAGAATCTCAGGCATTGGATACGGATATTAAGACCTGGGCAAATGCACAGGGCTGGAAACTAAGTGATGAAAATGAGAGTGTGGACATCAGTGTGGATTATGATTTTGAGCCGGAAAATGTGACGGAAGGCGTTTACCGGATTACCTTCTCCACAACAGGAAGGGAATTCAAAATTCACACCACGGATTATTCCGAAGAAGGTCAGGAAGTCGGACTGACATTCTTCCCGGAAGATATCCATGTGATGTCAAGGATGGTATTTTAAATGAAGCGATTTTCACAGCTCGCAATCCCTTATATTGTATGGTCTGTGATCATGCTGGTACTTCCGATGGTATTGATCGCATTGTATTCGATTACACAGCCGGGAAACAGTATTGTTTCTTTTTCCGTTACGCTGGACCATTACGTCAGATTTTTTACCGACGCGGATTTTTTGATCATTCTCTGGCGGTCGCTTTGGATTGCAGTAAAAACTACAATGATTTGTCTGCTGATCGGCTATCCGGCCGCATATTATATTTCACGCTGCAGGGAACGGCTGCAGAATATTCTGGTTCTCTGTATTACGATTCCCATGTGGATCAATATGCTTGTGAGGACTTATGCGTGGATTGGGCTTTTGAGTGAAGGCGGATTGGTGCAGAAATTCCTGGGAATTTTTGGCATGGGGAATACAGAGCTTTTGTATACCGAAGGCGCAGTGCTTTTGGGAATGGTATACAACTTTCTTCCGTTTATGATCCTGCAGATCAATACCGCCCTTTGTAAGATGGACGATTCTCTTCTGGAGGCAGCCGCAGATCTGGGAGCGAATCCGGTGCAGACTTTTCGCCGGGTGACTCTGCCGCTTTCTGTTCCGGGAGTAATTAACGGGATTACGCTGGTATTTCTGCCAGCAGTTAGTTCCTTCTTTATTCCGAAGCTTTTGGGCGGAGGTAAATACTTCCTGATTGGCAATGTAATCGAGAATCAGTTTATTACGGTTGGAGAATGGAACTTTGGCAGCGCAATTTCCATGATCATGGCAGTAATCATGATGCTGCTTATGATGTGCGTGCACAAGGCGGAAATGCGCAACCAGGGTGGAAGGGAGGAAGAGTAGCTGCTATGAAAAAAGGAAAACGTCCGGCAGGAAAGCTTCTGATGGTTCTGATGATCGCTTTCTTCTATCTTCCGATTCTCTACATGATAGTATTCTCGTTTAATGACGGGAAATCACTGACAAGTTTTTCGGGATTTTCACTTCGCTGGTATCAGCATATGCTGGAATCAGGTGATATGATGGAGGCGCTGTACACGACGTTCAGTGTCGCCCTGATTGCCACTTTTGTCTCTACAGTAGCAGGGACAATCTCAGCCATCGGACTCAGCAAGTCCAGGAAGCTGGTGCGGGACCTGATGCAGCAGGTCGATAATCTGCCCATGATGAATCCGGAGATTGTGACAGCCATAGGATTTATGCTGTTGTTTATTACCTTTCGGGTAGAAAAAGGGTATATGACCATGCTTCTTGCACATATTGCATTTTGCATTCCATATGTCATCCTTTCCGTTATGCCGAAGATTCGTTCACTGGACCCGAATCTGGCGGATGCGGCCATGGACCTGGGAGCAACGCCCTGGCAGGCGCTGATCAAGGTGATCGTGCCGCAGATTACACCGGGAATTATATCAGGTGCGCTGATCGCTTTTACCATGTCAGTAGATGATTTTATTATCTCGTATTTTGTTACGGGCGGGGGTGTGAAGAACCTGAGTATTATGGTATATACCATGAGTAAACGGGTAAATCCCAGCATCAATGCAGTTTCTACGCTGATGATCGTCATAATTACCATTGTACTGGTGGTGATCAATGTGGCGCCCCTGTTTATGGCTAAAAGGCAGATGAAAGACGAACTGAAGAAGAGGAGAGTTCTGATACCGGCTGCAATGGTTTGTGTCTGCGCAGCAGGACTTGCGGTATTCTTCCGGTTCGGTCATGTGCAGGATAAACGGCCTTTTGAAGGAGAGACACTGCATATCTATAACTGGGGAGAATATACGGGTGAAAATATTCTCGCAAACTTTGAAGAGGAGACCGGTGCGAAGGTTGTCATGGAAAATTTTGATTCCAATGAGCAAATGTATATCAAGGTGGCTAATGGAGAGGCTTATGATATCGTTGTACCAAGCGATTATATGATCCAGCGCCTGATATCCGAGGAATACCTGCAAAAGCTTGACTGGTCTAAGCTGGATTGTATGGACAAACTGGCGGATGCGGTGAAGGGACTTCCCTATGATCCGGATAATGAATATTCGGTTCCGTACTTCTGGGGAACTGTGGGAATTGTGTATGATAAAACGAAGGTGGATATGGAAGACCTGAAGAGGGAAGGGTATAACATTTTTCTGGATGAAAAGTACCGCGGGGATATTTATTTATATGATTCAGAAAGAGACAGCTTCATGATGGCACTGAAGGCTCTGGGATATTCTATGAATACAGAGAATCAGGATGAACTGGAAGAGGCTTATGAGTGGCTGGTAAAATGTGTGCAGACCATGAAGCCGGAGATCGTCACGGATGAGATCATTGATAATATGGCGCAGGGAAGAAAGGCACTGGGGCTTATTTATTCCGGCGATGCGACGTATGTTATGGATGAGAACGGGAATATGGGCTACTATCTTCCGGAAACGGGAACAAATCTGTGGTCTGACGCGATGGTTATCCCGAAGAATGCGAAAAATCCGGAATTGGCCCATGCATTTATCAATTATGCGACTGATTATGAGGGTGCTTATGACAATTCCAGCTATGTGGGATATACCTCGGCAAATCAGGAGGTTATGGATGAGCTTTCCGGTGAGGGCGGGGATTTTGAGGGAATCAATGCTTATATTCCGAGAAGCGGCAATGAGCTGGATGAGGTGTTTGTCTATAACGAGAGAACCCGAAAGGAGATCAGTAATCTGTGGAGCCGGGTGAAGATCGCGGCAAGTAATGCAAATTAGGAAGTGGTATTGCATATGTACAGAAGGGGAATGCCTGTCTGAAGGGGAGCGGTTTTACAGCGTTAAGGTAATGTGCGAAGGGAAGATTTGATGAAGAAACGGACGAAATTTTTGAGTATACCGGTCAGTCTGCTTCTGCTGTCTGCGGTGATTGGCGGCTGTTCCTTGTCGGGGCTTATGACAGACGGGGCAGCAGGTACAAAGAGGGAGACGATACAGCTCGAGGAGATACCGGAATATGACGGAGAGCCGTATGTGGTGCTCAACGGTAATGAGCCTGAATTTTCGGAGGAGGAAATAGAAACGCAGTCTTATGAGGAGTACAGTGAGCTGGATGAGCTTGGAAGGTGCGGGGCTGCAGTAGCCAATATCGGACAGGATTTGATGCCGACAGAGGAACGGGGCGCCATAGGGCCGGTGAAGCCTACAGGATGGCATACCGTGAAATATGATAATATTGACGGAAAATATCTGTATAACCGCTGTCATTTGATTGGTTATCAATTGACGGCGGAGAATGCAAACGAGGAAAATCTGATCACAGGAACCCGTTATATGAATGTGGAGGGGATGCTGCCTTTCGAAAATATGGTGGCAGATTACATAAAGGAAACAGACAACCATGTTTTATATAAGGTAATTCCGGTCTTTGAGGAAGAGAATCTGGTTGCTTCAGGCGTACAGATGGAGGGCTATTCCGTAGAGGATGAGGGAGAGGAGATATCCTTTAATGTGTTTGTTTATAACGTGCAGCCCGGGATTGAGATTGATTATGAAACAGGAGAGAGCTGTTTGAAAGAGGAGACAGAGGAGGACCGGACGGCGGAGGGAGAGATTCGTGGGAATTCGCGTTCCAGGATTTATCATTGTCCGGGACAGGCTGCCTATGAGCAAATGGCAGATTCCAGGTACTTAAAGGAGTTTTCGTCAGAAGAAGAGGCACAGGCAGCGGGCTATCGGAAAGCAAAACGATAGCAGCAGACAGGAAACAGAGGATAGAGAGGAGACGGGTATGAATATTCTGCATTATTTAAGCGGTCCTGCTATTGGGGCTGTGATTGGGTATTTCACGAACTATATTGCGGTAAAAATGCTTTTTCGCCCATTAAAGGAAGTAAAAATCGGCAGGTTTACGCTTCCGTTTACACCGGGCATGATTCCGAAACGGAAGGATGCGCTGGCGTGTGCAGTCGGAAAGGCGGTGGGAGCATCCCTGCTTACAGAGGAAGATCTGACAGCAATGCTTCTCTCCGGGGATGTGGAAAATTCTATTGTTGATATCTGTATTCTGCAGATGAATGACTATCTGGACAGTCAGGATACTGTGGAAAATGCAGTGTCCTCTCTGACTGGAAATACTGCATATCAGAAGGGAAGAGCGCTGCTGAAGGAAAGCATTGTCCGAAAAGTTATGGATGGAATCAGGGATATGGAGCCGGCAGATATTATTGCGGAAGAAGGAAAAAGGGCTGTTTCCCAGAAGCTCGGGGGAAGCATGTTTGCCATGTTTTTAAATGATAAGCTTCTGGATTCTATAGCCGGAGAAATCGGCGCATACGCAGAAACTTACATTCTGGAAAATGGCCCGCAATATGTGGAGCAGCAGGTGGAAAAGGAGCTTGCGGGATTCGAAGAACGGCACTTATGTGAGGTCAGAGAATGGATTCCTGCAGAGGATGAGGCAATACGTGAAAAGGTTCATTTGGTCTACCGGGGATGTGTCGGGAAATTTGCAGACTCCATAGTCAAGCAGTTCCATGTTGCCGAAATCGTGGAACAGAAAATCCGGTGCATGGATGTGCTTGAGCTGGAGGAATTGGTGATGTCTGTCATGAAGCATGAGTTGGGAATGATTGTAAATCTGGGGGCGCTTATCGGCTTTATCCTCGGCATTTTAAATATGTTATTCTGATGATAGGAAGCTTTTTTACTTTTTGGTATAGTATCCGAATATGGCTCCCTGGAATTCAAATTCCTGTGAAAGCTCGTAATGCTCTTCCAGCCATTGATTTTTGTCTGAGGCAAATTTCTCTAATTTTTTGTAGGTATCTTCTCCTACAAGGTAAGCAGGAATATCTTTCCGGCGAATGTCTTCAATTACGTAATCGGCCACCTGGGGACGTATACCTGCATCAGAAAAATCCAGAGTATAGCACTGGGTATCCCAGCGCAGCATGCTGTAGATTTCTGTTACACCGATTCCGAAGGCATAGGTGTTTTCCGGTATATTTGATGCTATATGCGCGGCAAAATCATGAATCTCCTGTTTGTTGTGAAAGGCTGTTTTCAGGTCTGTATTGTACCCGTATTCGATCAGAGTTCCGGTATTCAGTGTGAGCAGGATTCCGAGGGTTACAGCCGTAAATGTGCCCTGGAACAGTTGGGAAGATGTGTATTCGCGGTGCTTTTTGAACCGGAACTGCCTGACAAAATCCATGCCCCGTTCAGCCAGAATACACATGAGCAGAACAGCAGGAAGGTGGCAGATATCCAGGTTGTGATATGCGGCCCGGTTCATGAAATAGGACATCTGGCCCAATGCCAGGACTCCGGTAAAGAAGGAGAAGCAGGGCATCAGTATCTCTGTTTTTCCGGAAAGGATTTTTCTGCCGAAGCAGCTCATATAAGAAAGTCCCCAGGCTACTGCCAGAAAAAGATGGATCAGTACGGGAACATAAGCACTTGGATAATCCGGAAGATCCACCCGAAGAAAGCCGTCCATATAAGAGGTGGTCAGCAGCGGGAATAAAAATTCCTGTATGGAGTTGACAGAACCGCCGCAGAGCAGGTTGTAGGCGTTAACCATTCCATATGCACCGAAAAAACAGAGAATTGCAGAAGCAGCATGAACGATGCACGTTTTCAGTATTTTTAAAAAATTCCATTTTGTGCTGCATAGCTGGAGGATGATCCAAAAAGCAGTCCATGCAACGGTACAGAACATACCGCTTTCCGTATTCCATAAAATGCCCAGCATGGACAGAAGATAGCCAAGAATACAGGTGACAGTATTCAGTTTTTGAAAGCGGACACAAAAAGCGCCCAAGCAGAGCATCAGGCTCATAAAAAGAATCCTGTGGGGCCAGAGCTGCCAATAAAAGCCGCCGCGCATCGCAAGGATCGGAAAGGTCATGGCAATGGTTCCGAGAAGGCGCAGCAGACTGTTTCTTACCGTAAAGTGCAGGGCAAGAAAAACAGGCAGAAAGCATAAGGCCCCCAGAATGGAGTTCAGCAGAATAAAGTCAATAAAATCTCCGCCCAGAAGCTTCATGGGAAGCTTATACAGGATTGCATAATGTCCGTAGATACTGGTAGTATGCTCAGAAAAGGGCAGCCCGTGATATACATTATAAATGGAGTTAAAATAAGCATGTGCGTGCATCCGGTCGGAAACTCCCCGTACAAAGATGGAGGGAGTGTAGAAGGTGTAGCCGATCAGAACGGACAGCATTCCATACAGAAAATACATGGCACTGTTCGGAATATGCAGTGCATGGTTGCTTTTCAGGCAAATAAAAAATATCAGGATTTCCGCAGTCAGACAGAACACAACAAGCCAAAGCGGCAGCTTATGCCAGATATAGCGATCGCTGACTCCGCCGTAGATATTGACCTCCAGACGGAACATCTGCAGAAAAAAGACGAGATTTCCTACGGTCAGTAATCCGAGCGTCAGCCATGAGGCGGCCGGAGCCGGAGATGATATTTTGTTTTTGTGGAAAATTCCATAAAAGGCCGAAAACAGCAGACAGAATAGCATGATCTGCATGGCGAAGGTAAGCAGATTGACGTTTCCTCTGGCGGAAATGGCATTGGAAAGTGCGGGGATTTTTAAGCAGCAGGCGGAAAAGCCAAAGGATAGCAGGAGAGCAGCCAAAAAAGCAGTGATTTTGTTCATTGATGATCTCATAATAAATAATTTTCCTTTATACATTTAATGGTTTTCTATCGTATCTATCTTCTCTGAAAATGCTCCTTTTGTCAAGAGATGAGAGAAAGTTTCAGGAGGACCTGATGTATTTGAGACAGAGCTGAAGTGAAATAGAGGCAAATTGTTGCGCAAATTTTGTTGACACTTATTTTGGCAGCCAGTATAATTAAAGTATAAGGTCTGCCCAAACAAAGCGTGAATGAAAAGTGATTACTTATCTTTGGCGCACTCGCTGCGCCAATAGCGGTATGCCTGATAAGTAATAAATTTGCACGCAGGGCGAAAAAATATGAATTGGGGGCCATGGGATGGCAACAATAAATGATATTGCAAAAATAGCGGGGGTATCTACCTCGACCGTTTCCCATGTGGTAAATCGTACACGGTATGTCAGTCCGGAGTTGGTGGAGAGAGTAGAAAAGGCGATTCAGGAGCTGGACGAATTGCCGAATTTTATCGTAAAGAAAACTAAGATAAACAGAAAAACTGTGGGAAGGGAATTTATATTACTGCTGCTTTCAGAACCGGAAAGCCTGTTTCAGAGCGAAATTCAGAAAAATGCCGAAAAACTGTTGGCAGAGGGGAAATATTCCCTCATTGCAGTCGGGTATGATAATGACGAAACGCGCCTTGAAATTATTCGTACCTCGCTTTTGACCTCGCCGGATTTGCGCGGGGTTATTGCATTCCCGGATGAGAAGGCTGTACTTACGGGAGAATTTTTCCGTGGAATCCATGTCCCGGTGGTGCTTATAGGAAAGGCTCTTGAAAATTTCGATACAGATGTACTTTACGCGGACACCTTTGAAGGTGGCTACCGTGCTGCAAAGCACCTTATTAAGAACGGACATGAGCATATTGCTTTCTTGGGAAGCTCAGGAAACTTTATGACCAGTCGGTTTGAAGGATATAAGAAGGCACTGGAGGATTATCACATTGCTTTTCACGAAAATATGGTTTTCTGTAATTTGAACTCGGAAGAGGAGGTATTTGCTTCCATGGACAAATTGATGTCCCTGGATGTAGTGCCTACGTCGGTTATTGCCGCGAATTCTTCGCCGTTGGTGCCTGTTCTGAAATATCTGAATGCCCACAACATTATTATGCCAAAGGATATTTCTGTAGTTAGCCTAAATGATTTTCAGTGGGCCGCTTTACTGGTACCGGAAATTACCTGTATTGATAAGCAGCCGGACGAAATTGCCAGGCTTGCAGTGAAAACCCTTATGGGACGCCTGGAAAGAGGGGAGACTGCAAATGCGCCGGGTTTAAAGGAGGGGTATGAAAAAATAACCCTTCCTGCCCAACTGAATGTTCGGGGATCAACCTGTGGAATCGGAAGAGGTCCATTTGGGGAAAAGGCGGAAAATGTGGATGCATTGGTGCTTTCGGAAACGGAAAAGGAGAAAATAAGGCAGAAGAACTATACTGCGGCTATCTCCTTTCACTATACCGGAAAGGCATGGATGAGACTGCAGGAAAAAGGGATGAAGAAGATATTTGGAGATTTGGGGATTTCTGTGATTGCGGTAACGGACGCTCATTTTGACGCAGCCCTTCAATGCAGGCAGTTAGAAAGCATCCGGTTTTTGGATCCGGATATACTGATTGCGATCCCCGTTGATACGAAGGATACTGCCGGTGCCTTTCGGTCAATTTGTGATACAAACACAAAACTGGTGCTGATCACCAACATTCCGGATGGCTTTACACCGCAGGATTATGTATCCTGTATATCTGTAAATGAACATTCCCATGGGCGGAATATGGGCCATGGACTGGGGGAATATATGGTGCGCCATAATCTCCGTAATGTGGGGATTATCCGCCATGGCGACCAGAACTTCTTTGCTACGAACCAGAGAGATGATGCGGCCGAGCAGGTTCTGGCAGAGGAATTTCCGGAAATCCGCATTTGCGGGGAAATGAATTTCCTGACGGAAGGAGAGGTATATAGAAAGACGCTGGAATTTATGCGCCATAAGCCTGAGGTGGAAGCTCTGTATGTTTCCTGGGACGGGCCGGCGCTGGAGGTAATTAAGGCATTGACAGAGATAAACCGCACAGATGTGGCAGTGGTAACGGGGGATTTGGATTATTCTATTGCCATGAACATGGCCAAGGGAGGAATGGTGAAAATGCTCAGTGCACAGTGTCCTTATGAGCAGGGAGAGGCTATTGCCCTTGCGGCCGCAAATGCTCTTCTTGGAAAAGAAACGCCTTCATTTGTTGGAATTGAACCGGTTTGTGTCAGCCCTGAGAATCTTCTAAAGACCTGGAAAAATATTTTTAAAGAGGATCCTCCGGCAGAGCTGCGAAATGCAATTCGCCAGAATCCTAATCATGTATCTCAAAAAAATGGTATTTAATTGTCAGTATCACAGGATATTAAAAAAGCAAGCCTGGCTGTGGTTAAGCGGGGCTTGCTTTTTTATGTTTGAAACAGGACAATTCTGTTTAATCTTCTTCAACTTCCGATATGGTTATCCAGCGCTGTGTGCGTGCGGATTCCAGAATGGCATCGGAAATCAGTTCAATAGCATATCCGTCCCGAAAACTTGGATCCGCCTGTTTTCCTTCGGCAATAGCCTTGAAGAAATCATAAGTTTCGATTATTTTTGTTTCCGTGTAACCGATGCCCAGGGCCGGAATGGGCCATAAGCCCTCTCCGTACGGGTGCGCGGGACCGGTATAAACAGAGCGGAATCCCCGGCGGTCGCCGCCATCCTTAGCGAAGCATACCTGAAGCTCGTCTCTGTGCTCGTAGTTGAAATATAAAGAGCCCTCTGTTCCGTGGATTTCGAAGGTAATGTAATTGTTGCGGCCCCAGGCATTCCGTGTAGCTTCGATGGTGCCGAAAGCGCCGTTTTTGCACTGCACCATGAAGCAGCATTGGTCCTCTACATCAACTGCCTCTTTTGGAACATTTTCTCCGCCTTTTATATTTCCCAGGCTGTCTGCAAGACCGGTCTGGACCGGACGTTTCGGAATATAGGTTGCGGTGCGGGCATGAACTGCCGCAAAATCCCCAACCAGGAAACGGAGCATATCCACAACATGGGTTCCGATATCCCCAAGAGCTCCGCTTCCGCAGACCTTCTTCTGGAAGCGCCAGGAAAGTGGCGCTGAAGGGTCGGCAGACCAATCCTGGAGATAGGTTCCGCGGAAATCCAGGATTTTTCCGATAGCTCCTTCTGCAATATATTTTTTGGCAAGCTGTACTGCGGGAGTACGGCGGTAATTAAAAGCGACCATAGTTGTAATATTGTTTGCTTTTGCGGCTAAATACATTTCCTTTGCCTGGGAAGAGTTTAAGGCAAGGGGCTTTTCGCAGAGAATATGTTTTCCTGCCCTTGCGGCTGCAATGGCGATTTCTGCGTGGGCATTATTTGGAGTACAGATATCAATAACGTCAATCTCGGGACTTCTTACCAGATCATGCCAGTCTGTGCTGCAGCTTTCAAAACTCAGCTTTTGTGCAGAATCATTGGCAACCTCCGCGTTTATGTCTACGATGATTTTTTTTACCGGGATGGCAGGAGCCGTCCAAAAAAACATGGGCATTCCGGCGTAGGCGATAGAGTGTGCCTTTGCCATGAATCCGGCTCCGATTAAGCCTACATTCATTTTTTTCATATAAATTTCCTCCTTGTATAAGCACTCAGATTACAAACTGCCTGATGTAGCGGTAAGAAAGCCTCAGAGAGTCCAGAATTTTTTCTTTGCTGCCTTCAAAAGCCCTGTCTTCGATTTCTACACAGGTATAACCGTCATAGCCGATGTCGGTAAGGGCGGAAACGTAACGGCCCCAATCTACGTCGCCCAGCCCGGGAAGCTTAGGCGACATATATTCCAGGGGATAAGCCATAACTCCAACATCCCGGAGCTTTTCCGGATAAAGCTTAATATCTTTATAATGAACGTGAAAAATTTTTTCTTTAAATTCATATAAAGGCTTAATGTAATCAATATTCTGCCAGACAAAGTGGGAGGGGTCGTAGTTAAGCCCGAAATAATCACTGGGGATTAAGGAAAATGCCTTTCTCCAGACAGCGGGGGTTGTCATAAGGTTCTGCCCGCCGGGCCACTGACCGGCGTCAAAAAGCATGGGGCAGTTTTCGATGGCAATCCGCACCTTGCTCTGTTCTGCGCTGTGGATAACAGGCGTCCAGACCTCCTGGAAAATTTCCAGGTTTTCTTCAATGGTTTTCGTCTGTATTCTTCCGATAAAGGTTGTGATGGTGTCTACATGGAGTTTTGGAGCAGCTTTAATCATGCTGGTTAAATGACGGATAATTTCGCTGCGTTTTTTCAGGTCCTCGGTCAGGGTATTTGGGTAGTATGCCAATGCGGAAATTTCTACGTTTTTTTCCTGGCAGTATCGGTTGATGTATTGGATTTTTTCTTCTGTGAGATCTTCGATATTAATATGGGTTACGCCTGCGTATCTTCTTGAGGCTTTTTCTACAGGCCAGCAGGCCATTTCCACGCACTCATATCCGAGAGAGGCTGCGGTATCAATGACTTCCTCGAAGGAAGCAGTATCCATGATGGCAGAAACAAATCCTAACTTCATACTATAATCTCCTTTTCTTTATGTTGTGAAAATTTGCGCAAAATTACTTAAAAACATTATCCTATATTCCGGAGAAAATGTCAATCACTGTTTGAAAAGAAAATAATAAACATGAGAAAAGAAAAACAAGACATACAATTTACCGTAACATCCATTTAATGGAAGGGATTTTGAAGTAAACAAAAAAGTATACAGAAAAGATTCAGAAAATTTATGAGAATCAAACAAAAAACAAAAAAATCACAGCCCTCGGTTGACAAGAGAGGAGAAATGAGATATTATAAAAACACAAAAAAATTTGCGCAAATTACTAAGAAAATGAGAAAATGTGGAAAAGGAGAAGAAAATGAAACTGGGATATATGACAAATGGTTTTGGCCCCCTGGTAGGAGACGGCGGAGGTGTCACGAGTGTAAAAGATATCCGTTATCTTACTCTTTGTGATGATGAAGCGGTTTTGAAGGAAATTACAGACGCAGGGTTTCGTTACATAGAGGTTTTGGAGGGGAACCTCACAAAGTATGCATCGGATATAGGAGTCCTGAAGGATATGCTGGTCAGGTACCATGCAGAAATGATGAGCGTATGCGTGGGGGCTAATTTTATCTATAAGGATGCACTTGAGGATGAGATGTATCATATGGAAGCAGTGGCGTCACTTGCGGAGCAGGCAGGTGTTTCCTATGTAGGCTTTTGTGGCGGTGCAATCAGAGGAAAAGGAATACAGGAGGGAGACTATAAGCTTCTGGCAGAAGGTCTGGATGAGGCTGCGGAAATTTTTGCAGCTCATGGAATTGAGGCCAGCTATCATCCTCATTTAGGCTCCATGGCTGAACAGCCGGAACAGATAGACAGGCTGTTTTCTCTTACGGATATTAAAATTTGCCCGGATTTAGCCCATCTGGCAGCAGGAGGCGGGAATCCGCTGGAAATTGTGAAGAAATATTATGACAGAATTTCCTTTATGCATCTGAAGGATTTAAACTCAGACGGCTTCGCACCGCTGGGAACCGGAAATGTAGACGTTGCAGGAGTCATCAGCTTTTTAAATGAAAAGGGCTATGCAGGAGACTATCTTGTTGAGGTGGATGGTTATGCGGGAGATCCGAGGGAAGCATGTGAAACTTCCTATAAATTCCTGAAAGGAAAATTAATCTAAATACAGAGAGCACAAAGCGGCAGAAAACGCTTTGAAATAAAAAAGCACAAAGCTAAGGAGGGTTTTAAGATGAAAAAAAGAGTTTTATGTCTATTGTTGGCGGCGGCAATGGCGGCTGCTGCGGGAACAACAGTTTTTGCAGCAGATGGCACACAGGAAATTATGTCTACCGGACCCAATGGGGAAACTGCTACACCGGCTACAGAGCTTTCTCTGACTGATGAAGAGATTGCAAAGATAAAGGAAGGAAATTACACGGCGGCAATCAGTTTCCATTATGGCGGCAATGACTGGTCAAGTGCACAGCAGAAGGGGCTAAAGGATACATTTGAGAAGCTGGGAATCGAAGTAACCGCTGTTACAGATGCAGACTTTTCCGCTGAGAAGCAGGTATCAGATCTGGAAACGATTATGGCAAAGGAGCCGGATGTACTGGTATCCATTCCTACAGATGCAACTTCTACGGCAGATGCTTACCAGAGTGTGGCAGATGCAGGCACTGAGATTGTCTTTATGGATAATGTGCCGAAGGGCTTTACGGCAGGGGAGAATTATGTAAGCTGTGTATCTGCGGATAATTACGGAAACGGTATCATTGCGGCGGATTTAATCGGAGAAGCATTAGGCGGAGCAGGAAAAATCGGTGTAATATATTATGACGTTGACTTTTTTGTAACAAATCAAAGATTAGATGCCTTTGAGAAGGAAATGGCAGAAAAATATCCGGACATTGAAATTGTATCCAAAATGGGGTTCCAGGATGAAAACGGATGTGATGTAGTTGCGGATGCGATGATTACACAGAATCCGGATATTCAGGCGATTTTTGCACACTGGGATATTCCCTGCGAGGGTGCGCTCTCTGCTCTTCGTGCGGCGGGCCGTGACGATATCCTCCTTAGTACCATTGATCTTGGAAATAATATAGCAAAAGAAATTGCAGAGGGAAATGTTCTGGGACTGGGCGCGCAGCTTCCTTACGACCAGGGCGTGGCAGAAGCGACACTGGCAGCTTATGCCTTGCTTGGAAAAGAAGCTCCGGATTATGTTGCAGTTCCTGCAAAACGTGTGGAAAAAGCAAATCTTCTGAAGGCTTATCAGGATGTTTATCATACAGAAGCGCCGGATTCCATCAGGGCTGCAATGGGCGAATAGCGTGTTAATTACAGATAAATGCAGAGCAGGGATGCTCTGCCCTGCATTTTGAATCTTAATACAAAAAGAAAGAACAGGTGGAGTTTATGAGCGAATTCATATTGGAGATGAAAGGAATTCAGAAATCCTTTGGTGTGCCTGTGCTGAAAGGCGTGGATTTTTCTATCAAAAAGGGAGAGGTTCATGCTCTTGTAGGAGGAAATGGTGCTGGGAAATCGACCTTGATGAAAATCATGACGGGTGTTTACAGCAAGGATGCAGGAGAAATTTTTATCAATGGGAAGGATGTTGATATTCGCAGTATTCATGATGCGAACAGTTATGGGATTTCAATGATTTTCCAGGAATTGTCCCTGATTCAGACTATGACGGTTGTCGAGAATATATTTCTCGGGGAAGAGGTGACAAAGAACGGTCTGCGGGATACCGCGTTTATGAACCGCAAAGCAATGGAAGTGCTGGAAAGCCTTGGAATTGACGTTGAACCGGATACTGTGGTGGGAACCTTAAGCGTAGGTATGAGCCAGATGGTCGAGATTGCCAAGGCCATGTCAAAAAATGCGCAAATCCTGGTATTGGATGAGCCCACTGCTTCCCTGTCCGATTCGGAGACAGAGCATCTTTTCCGACTGATTTCAGATTTGAAGGAAAAGGGTGTCTCCATGGTTTATATATCCCATCGTATGAATGAGATTTTGAGAGTTGCGGACGCCATTACCATATTGAGGGATGGTGTGGTTGCCCATTCGGACAAAGTAGCGAATATGAGTCTTGATGCTATTATTCTGCATATGCTGGGGACTGGTGAAGGGAAAAAGTTCAGTTGGGTAGAACGGCATTTCGATGAAAATGCAGCAGATTTGCTGACAGTGGAAAATCTTAAGGTAAATGAAAAGATCAGGGATATTTCGTTTTCCTTAAAACCGGGAGAAATCCTGGGCTTTGCGGGGCTTATGGGAAGCGGAAGGACAGAGATTCTGGAAACCCTGTTCGGGAGAAGAAGGATGTTGGGAGGAACCGTGAAGGTACATAGTGTCCCCGTACAAATCCGAAGTACACAGGATTCCATAAAAGCCGGATTTGCTTTGATTCCGGAGGACAGAAGAAAGCAGGGGCTTGTGCTCATGCATACAGTAAAAGAAAATGCGGTTTTGCCAAAGGTTGCAAAGCTGTGCAAAGCCGGATTTTTCGTGGATGAAAAGAAGGCAAACCGGATGGTGGAGGAAAATGTCAGGAAGCTGAATATTATTACAGATGGTATTGAGAAACGGATTAATCTGCTTTCGGGAGGAAATCAGCAGAAGGTGGTTGTAGCGAAATGGCTGAATATGAATCCGGAGATTATCATGCTGGATGAACCGACCGCCGGTGTGGATATTGGTGCAAAAGCAGAGATTATTGATTTGATTAGGAATTTTGCAGATGAAGGAAAAGGTGTACTGTTTGTTTCTTCAGAGCTTACGGAGCTTATGGCCGTATGTGACAGGATTATTGTTTTATATGATGGCAGAATTACAGGAAGCCTTTCCAGAAAAGAAATAGATGCGGAGGAGGAATTACAGCATGCAATCCAGCAAGAAGGCTAAAATAAATATCCAGTGGGACAAGTACATGGTCTACATCATTTTTGCGGCTGTTTTCATCGTATTTGCGATTTCGCTGGGGAATAAAGGATTTTTGAACAAAACTAATATGATAAATATTCTGCGGCAGACAGCGATGATTTCCATAATGTCTGTGGCCGGCACCTTTGTTATGGCTGCCGGGCAGATCGACCTGACGGTGGGTGCAGTGGCGGCTATGACAGCAATGATTGTTTCGCTTCTTTTACAAAGTACCAATTCCATTATTCTTGCCATACTTGTGGGGCTGGGCTTTGGGTGCGTGATCGGTGCGGTAAACGGGATACTGGTTACCAGGTTCGGGCTGCCGGCTTTTTTGGCCACTATGGGAATGATGCAGATTGTACGCGGAAGTGCCATGTGGATTACGGATACGGCGGCAGTTCCTGTTTCAAACAAAAGCTTTTGTTATGTATTCGGCATAGGGGATGTTGGCGGAATTCCGGTTCTTATTCTGTGGACGGTTGTCTTTTACATAGTCGGGATTCTGATTTTTAACAAGACACCCTTTGGCAGACATACGCTGGCGACAGGAGGAAATGAAACCTCTGCACAGTATAGTGGGATTAACACAGTCAGGGTGAAAATGATCACTTTCACAATGTCCGGTGTTTTTGCTGCTTTTGCGGGAATTTTGTATGCAGGCCGTCTCCAGGCGGGCCGTTATTCTTATGGTGATGGAGATGAAATGTCGGTTATTGCGTCGGTTGTATTGGGCGGAACCTCAATGTCCGGTGGAACAGGTTCTGTTATCGGTGCTCTTTTCGGTTCTGTGCTGATGGGAATGATTAATAATGCGTTGATACTTGCAAACTTAAGCAGTGCGCAGCAGACAGTGGTAAAGGGTGCGATTATTGTAATTGCAGTTGCGCTGAGCAACATTGCCCAGAAAAAAAAGAATAACTAACTGTATTTTGATTTGGATTTGAACGGAGGAAAAATAGATGAAAAAATTAAATGTAGGTCTTGTTGGGGCCGGATTTATGGGAAAAGCACATGTGGTAGGATATTCAAATATGCCGAAATTTTTCTGGCCGGCACCTGCAGTTCCGGTGATGAAAACAATTTGCGATATTGTTCCGGAAATTGCAGAGGATTCCAAAGAGAGATTTGGGTTTGAAAAGTGCTGTACAGACTGGCATGATATTGTGAATGATCCGGAGATTGATGTGGTAAGTGTCTGTACTCCTAATAACCTTCATGCGGAAATCGCAATTGCTGCTTTGAAAGCAGGAAAGCATGTGATTTGTGAGAAGCCCATTGCCTCTACCCTAAAGGATGCAAAGGCTATGGCAGAGGCTGCCAGGGATGCGGCGGAAAAAGGGATCATCAGTATGAATGCTTATCAGTACCGCAGAGTTCCGGCGATTGATCTGGCAAAGAAATTCATTGACGAAGGCTCTGTTGGAAGAATTCTTAATGTGAGATGCACCTATCTGCAGAGCTGGTCTGCAGATCCCGCTTCTCCTCTTTCCTGGCGTTTCCAGAAAGATATTGCAGGAGCGGGGACCTTGGGCGATATTGCGTCGCATGTAATTGATATTGCGCAATATCTGGCTGGGGACATTGAGGAAGTCACCGGTATGATGCATACCTATATTAAGGAAAGACCTGTGCAGGAGGGAGGAGTGGATCTTCTGGGAACCGTGAAGCCGGGAGATGACGCAGAGAGACGTCCGGTAGATGTGGATGATGAGGACAGCTATCTTGTAAAGTTTAAGAGCGGTGCAGTGGGAAGTATTGAGGCTACCAGAAATGCATGGGGACGAAATAACTATATTACTGTGGAACTCCACGGTACCTTGGGAAGTATTTGCTTTAATTATGAAAGATTAAATGAGCTTCAGGTTTGTTTTGCAAATGATCCGGATGACAGAAGGGGCTTTAGGACTATTTACACAGGTCCCGCTCATTTCCACGGAGAAGTAACCTGGAATATTCCCGGGATGAATATTGGTTATGGAGAGCTGAAGGCAATTGAGATGTATGAATTTATCAAAGCCATTGTAACGGGTGAGCAGCCTACAACCGGGTTTTCCACAGGATACCGGGTGGAAAGCGTATGCCATGCCATGCAAAAATCAGCAGAAAGCGGACACTGGGAGAAGGTGGAAGATTAAACGGATAAAATTGCAGTGTGCCTGTAAGGAGCGTCGGAAGAAAAGCTTCCGGCGCTCTTTGCGGTAAAATCCGAAGCCTCAGCATTGTTGCGCGGAGATGTCTGCGGGTGATTTATGCCGGTGTTATTGTCCGAAGACTGCCGGGGGACAGCAGGCATTGTTTTACTGCTGTGCCTTATTTGAAAAATACCGTGCAAGCTTCAGATATTCCTCCTGAAAAATGCTGTTTTTTCTCCATACAATGTTGATTTCATGTTTTAATGGAAAGCCCTCTATGGAAAGAATCTTCAGGCCGCGTTCTTTTTTGACTGCAGCTTCAAAAAGGAAGGTAATGCCCAAGTCCTGCTGAACCAGTGCTTTTTGGACCTTTATGTCATTGGTTTCAATGAGTCCGGCAAAGTCTGACAGCAGAATATTGTGACGCTTCAGGCTGAATTCCAGTATTTCCCGGTTGCTGGAACCCGGTTCTCTGGTAATGATGGGATAGGGCATAAGAGCTTCCAGGGAGCTGTCAGTGAATTTTCGGCAGGAAGAACCAACAGGAATATAGTTTTGATAGGAAAAAAGAAGGTACTCGTAATCCTTTTTGGGAAAGTTACCCTCTACGATGATCATATCAAGCTCCCCTTTGTCCAGCTTTTTTAGAAGAGTTCCGGTATTCTGCACGGCTATATGGACCCTGGAGGCGGGAAATTCTGTCAGATAATCTTTAAGAATCTGAGGTATCAAAAATTCTCCGGGAGTAGGCGTTGCGCCGAGACAGAGAGTCCTGCCGGCCTGCTCCTTAAGCTTTTTTCGGAGATGTTTCTCATCACTTCTGGATACGGCAGCATAGCGGTACAGGGTTTCCCCTGCAGCGGTGAGAAACATTTTTTTGCCTTCATAATGAAACAGCGTTACATTATAGTATTCCTCCAGGCTTTTCATCTGTCTTGACACGGCAGGCTGAGTCAGGCCAAGTGCATCGGCAGCCCTGGTAAAATTCATATATTCGCATACGGCCAGAAAGGTTTCCATTTTAATATCCTGCATCATTCATCACCTCATAGTAATCATAACACAGATGCATGGTTAAATAAATTATAATTATTTTACAAAATGGTTTGGAAGAACTATACTCATTTCGAAAAGCGGAGGAAAGAGGGATACAGTATGGAAGAAACAAAGGGGAAAATATTAGGGAAGCTTTTCCTTGCAACATTCACATTGAGTGCTGTTACATTCGGCGGCGGCTTTGTCATTGTTTCTCTGATGAAAAAGAAGTTTGTGGAGGAATTAGGCTGGCTGGAAGAAAATGAGATGCTGGATATCACTGCAATCGCCCAGTCTTCTCCCGGACCGATTCCAATCAATGCATCTGTGGTGCTGGGGTATCGGATGGCCGGGATTACGGGTACGGTCGTGGCAATTCTGGGAACGGTTATTCCGCCGATGTTTCTCATTTCTTTGATTTCTCTATTTTATACACAATTCAGAGAGAACCGGCTTATTGCAACTGCTCTGCAAATCATGCGCGCGGGTGTGGCTGCGGTGATTTTTGATGCGGCCTTAAACCTGGCAAAGAATGTGTGTAAAACAAAGAGAAGGTTGTATATCGGCCTTATGGCCGCTGCATTTATTGCCAGGGCGTTTCTGGGTATTAGCGCAATGGCCATAATTTCAGTCTGCCTGGGAATCGGTATTATGGATGCTGTGGTCGGGGGACTGCAGAATCGAAGTAAGGGGGTCGTATAGTGATGTGTATACTGCTGGAGCTGTTTTTTAGTTTTATTCAGGTAGGACTGTTCAGTGTCGGAGGCGGTTATGCGGCAATTCCTTTGATACAGAATCAGATTGTGGATGTGCATGGCCTGATGACCCTGCAGGAGTTTACTGATTTAATCACGATTGCAGAGATGACTCCGGGACCCGTTTCCATTAATTCGGCAACCTTTGTGGGGATGCGGCTTGCGGGTGTCCGGGGCGCGGTTGTCTGTACATTTGGATGTGTTCTGCCCTCCTTTTGTATTTGTCTTGCACTCGCTTATTTTTATTACAAATACCGTCAATTGGATGCGGTGCAGAAGATTTTATCTGCTATGCGCCCGGCTGTTGTCGCTTTGATTGCATCTGCAGGGTTCTCGATTCTTCTGCCGGGGATATTCGGAGCTTCTGCGCTGACGGAGAGGCTTCGGATTGTGGAAGCCGTGTTGTTTGCAGCGGGGCTTTATTTGCTTAGAAAATATCACTGGAATGCGATACAGGTTATTTTGGGAACCGGAGTTGCCGGTACCCTGCTCTATTATGTTTTAAATCATTTTTAGAGTTCTTGTCATACAGGAAAGAAGTGTGCTATAATACAAAGCATCGGGGGGAAGGAGCATGTGTCACACATACTCCTTTTTCCTGCGTGCAAATGTAAGGTGGAGGGATATTTTTGGAAGCGAGAGAAATACTTACGAAATTTAAAGAGAATGAGATCACTCTGGAGGAGGCAGAACATTATTTCCGTAAACAGCCGTTTGCAGAAATGGATTATGCCAAGCTGGATTTTCACAGAGAAATCCGTTCCGGTTTTCCGGAGGTCATTTTCTGCAGCGGAAAGGCTGACAGTCATTTTGTACGGATTTTCCGAAAGCTGTATGAGGAAAACGGTGAAGTAATGGGCACAAGGGCAAGCGGGCATCAGTATGAGCTTGTGAAGGATATTCTGCCCGATGTGGAATATGATGAAATTTCCCACATAATTAAAATCGAAAAGAAAGATAAAAAGAGATGCGGAAATATAGCTGTTTGTACTGCCGGTACGGCAGATATCCCGGTGGCGGAGGAGGCTGCGCAGACTGCAGAATTTTTTGGCGCAGAAGTATCCCGCATTTATGATGTGGGTGTCAGCGGGATACACAGACTGTTTTCACGGTTGGAAGTGATTCAGGATGCCAACTGTGTGGTCGCCGTAGCCGGTATGGAAGGGGCACTTGCGAGTGTTCTTGGAGGGCTTGTGGATAAGCCTGTGATCGCTGTGCCGACCTCTGTTGGCTATGGAGCGAGTATGCACGGACTGTCCGCGCTTTTGACGATGATCAACTCCTGTGCAAATGGAATTGCGGTTGTGAATATTGACAATGGTTATGGAGCGGGCTATATTGCAACCCAGATTAACCGCATGGGCTGCCGTGCTGACGATTAGGAGGAGATAAGTGATGATAGGAAGAACCTTATATCTGGAGTGCAGCTCCGGAATCAGCGGTGATATGACGGTTGCGGCTCTTCTGGATCTGGGGGCGGATCAGAAGGTGCTGGAGCAGGCGCTTTCCAGCCTGGAGGTCAGCGGATTCTCCATAGAGATCAGCCGGGTGAAAAAGGCGGGGCTGGATGCATGTGATTTTTCCGTAAAGCTGGATGCCGTTCATGAGAATCATGATCATGATATGGCGTATCTGCATGGATACGGAGAACATGTACAGGTTTATCAGAAAAGCGGTATGTATGAGCAATTATCCCGGGAAAATCATGTGCATGAGCATCCGGATGAAGACGCTGCTCACGCGCATAGCCACATGCACCGCGGTCTGCCGGAAATCATGGAGATTCTGCAGCATGCGGATATGACAGAGCATGCCAGGGATACAGCAATTCGTATCTTCCGTATTTTGGCAAAGGCAGAGGCAAAGGCCCATGGCGTTCCCCTGGAACAGGTGCATTTTCATGAGGTAGGCGCCGTGGATTCCATTGTGGATATTGCTGCCGCTGCTGTATGTCTGGATAATTTGGGAATTTCGAGAGTGATCGTGCCGAAGCTGTGTGAGGGAAGCGGCTTTATCCGTTGCCAGCACGGACTTCTTCCGGTTCCGGTGCCGGCAGTTCTGAATATTGTGCAGGCACATCAAATTCGTCTTCAGATCACGGAAACAGAAGGAGAGCTGGTCACTCCTACGGGAGCTGCCATTGTTGCGGCAATTTGTACGGAAGACAGGCTGCCCGGGGAATTTGAGGTGGAAGGAATCGGAATCGGCGCCGGAAAAAGGACTTATGCCCGTCCGGGCATTCTTCGTGCTATGCTGATCCGTGAAGCGGATTCAGGGGCGCCGGAGAGGGCGGAAGATGGCTTTCGGCTATTACAGGATCAGGTTGTCCGTCTGGAGACGAATGTTGACGACTGCACCGGAGAGAGTCTCGGTTATACAATGGAACGCCTGCTGGCGGCAGGCGCACGGGATGTTTTTTATACCCCGGTATTTATGAAGAAAAACCGTCCGGCATACCAGATAAATGTATTGTGCAGCAAAGAGGATGTACCGGCTATGGAAGAAATCATCTTTGCAGAGACCACCACCATAGGCATCCGCAAGGCTGAAATGGCGCGCACAGTACTCATAAGAGAGAACCGTACTATAGAAACGTCTCTGGGGGCGGCGGATGTGAAGCTGTGTATCCTGCCGGATGGAGAGAAACGCTGTTATCCGGAATACGAAAGTGCGGCTGTTCTTGCAAGAAAAACAGGGAAGAATTTATCGGAGGTTTATGATATCATAAGGGAGAGCGGCAGTTTGTTTGCTGAATGAGGCAGAAAGGAATAGCATGAAAACAGGACTGGTTTTGGAAGGCGGCGCCATGCGTGGAATTTATACGGCGGGCGTGCTGGATGTGTTTATGGAACATGAGATGCATTTTGACGGAGTGATTGGGGTGTCGGCAGGTGCTCTGCACGGCTGTTCCTTCGTATCAGGCCAGAAGGGAAGAAGCATCCGTTATTATGAAAAGTACCGCGGGGATAAACATTTTATGAGCTTTTGGAGCTTGTTGTGTACAGGTGATATTGTAGGAGAAAAGTTTTGTTATCATGAGATTCCGCAGTGGCTGGACCCTTTCGATTATGAAGCGTTTTATAAATCGGACACGGATTTTTACGTGGGCTGCAGCAATTTGGAAACCGGAAAGCCCGAATACCTGAGGATCAAGGATATGCTGAGTGAAATCGATTTGATGCGGGCCTCCGCGTCAATGCCGTATGTATCCAGAATTGTGAAATTTCATGGAATGAAGCTTTTGGATGGAGGCTGTACAGACAGCATTCCGGTAAGAGCTTTTCAAAGAATGGGATATCAGAAAAATGTGGTTGTTCTGACCAGACACGAAGGTTACGCCAAGGAGCCGGAACTCCTGAAGCCTGCAAAGCTTTTTTACAGAAAATATCCATTGTTTATCAAAGCTCTTAAGAGCCGTCATATTGTTTACAACAGAACCTTGGAACAAATTCGGGCGATGGAACAGAAGGGTGAGGTTTTTGTTATCCGGCCCAGTGAGGAGCTGGTCATCAAAAGGATGGAGGGCAGTATGGAGGAAATCCGTAAGGTTTATAACCTTGGCAGGAAGGATGCGGAAAACAGAATGGAGGAATTATTAAAATGGAAAAGGAGATCATTGAGTATATGAAGCCGGCAGCCGAGGCGTTTGGTAAGCAGGATTCATAGAGAGAAAAGTGAGGTGTCTGCTGTTAGGGCAGGCACCTTGTTTTTAAGAGGACACAAAAACTTAACAAAAAAAGTCTTGATTTAAAATCTGTTTCTGTTTATACTGATACAAGACAATCAAAGGAGGAAATCATGATTCGTCATGCACAGTATGCGGATATTTTCCGTCTGAAAGAAATTTGGCAGGAAGTATTCGGAAATGAAGGGAATTTTGCAGAAGATTATTTTGCTCATGCTTTTTCCGGGGAAGAGACGCTCTGCTACATGGAAAACGGACAGGCTGTGGCGATGCTTTATATGCTGCCCTGCCGGATTGCCCCAGACCATGGCAAAACGGAAGGGGTATTACATCCTGACCGGTGCATTTGCGGGGGCAATCGTGGCATACCTGAAAAGGCGTATTATTTTTATGCTTTGGCAACTGTAGAGCAATGTCGCGGCAGAGGGATTATGGGAAAGCTGATTCGTTATGCACAGGAGGAAATAATAGCAAAGGGATGCCGTACGGTTTTTTTGATTCCTGCTTCGGAAAGCCTTTTGTCCTACTATGAGCGGTTCGGATTTGATCAGGTGGTCTGTCCGGTGACTTATGTTCTTAAGCGGGAAGATCCGAAGAAGGCCTTGGAGGAAGCTATGGGTGTTTCTTTGGAAGAGGCTTCCTTGGAGGATAGAATGACACTTGGCCTGCGGCTGGATTGGATTGCCGCAAACAGGAATGTGGTTTTTTCAGATAGGCTGGAGGGCTTTTACAGGAAACGGAGTATGCAGGAAAAGGAAAGCTTCTTTTGGAAGCTTGTCAGGGGCCGGAAAACGGTGGGCTTCCTGGAGGGCAACCTGGAAAAGGACCAAATACGAATCAGAAATTATGGAATGGATTTTGGATTCACTGCAGGTTTGCCGAAGGGTTTGTTTATCGAAGAAAAAGACAGAAAGATTGCCGTCCAAAGTACGGACGTATGGAAGCATATACAGGGGTTTATTCCCGACTAATGAAAGATGAGGAGATTGCAATGCAATTTAAAAAAGTATCAATGGAACATATGGCGGAAATAAAAAAGTATTTGAATCAATCCGGAAACAGGGGCTGTAATTACAGTGTCGGAAACATCATCATTTGGGGAGAGGATTTGGACCTGTCTTATACGGTCATCGGAGACAGCATTGTATTCCGCACGATTACCGGGGAACAGGCCATTTATCACATTGCGGAATATACCACGGATTTCCCATATGTGATACAGCAGCTTACGGAAGATGCCGGAAGCCTCCAAAAAAGCGTACGGTTTGCAGATTTGAGCAGGGAGATGGCAGATGCATTGGAGGAAGCTTATCCCTCCGTATACAGAACAGAGTTTGACAGAGATGGAAGCGACTATGTTTATGAGGTAAATGCGCTTGCGTCTTTAAGCGGAAAAAAATATCATAAAAAGAAAAATCATGTAAACCGTTTTAAAAAGAATTATGCATTTACTTATGAGGAACTGACGGCGGAAAACATACCGGAATGTATCCAAATGGCAGAAAAATGGAGAGAAAGCAGGGAGATGAATGATTCACTGCGTGCGGAAGCCAGGGCACTGGAACGGGCCTTCCGGTATTATGAGGAGCTTGGCTTTAAAGGGGGAGTTCTGCGCGTGGAAGGCAGGGTGGCTGCCTTTACCTTTGGAGAGGCTGTGACTGAGGATACCTTTGTGACGCATTTTGAAAAGGCGCTGGATGACATACCGGAATTGTATGCGGTGATGAATCAGCAGTTTGCGGAGCATGCACTTGCTGCATATCAGTATGTAAACCGTGAAGAGGATTTGGGCGTAGAAGGTCTCCGAAAGGAGATCGGAAGAGCGTCGTGTAGGGAAAGAGTGTAGATCTCGGTGGTCGCCGTAT
>ERZ781272.107-NODE-107-length-113731-cov-10.930363_pt1 | contig 113731 bp, 97 predicted proteins | sample MGYA00375850_ERZ781272 | MGnify/ENA primary metagenome ERZ781272 (study PRJEB29790, sample SAMN06051246) | human gut metagenome | host: Homo sapiens | place: USA: Cincinnati, Ohio | collected 2013-06-21 | study: EMG produced TPA metagenomics assembly of the Gut...
ATACCCCCATATAGGACTATTATATTTTATTGTCCTATATAGGGGTAGCATATCACCACGCACAAATCATTTGATAGATTGTCTTTTTTATATTGTTTTTAATATACTTATTGTATATTAGGTAGATAACAAAGTTGGATATACTTATTACTTACCTTTATTCACTAACATATACCCGATCCTTTTAAGCTATATTATTAGGTTTACACTCTTTAAACTCACATTGCTCTATTCTATGACCACCTGATTTATCAATCGCACCACCACTGTACTCTGAAACACATCGAACAAATCTGCATTCTTTAATTTCTCCTCTAGAACCATACATAATAATACCTGCACCGCTCTTTTGCCTACAATTAATGAATATGCACTTAGCAATTACCCCTGAACATGAATAAATAGCTCCATCTTGGCAATATGTGAAGATTGTATCTGATATCTTTGGTTCCAAAGCATCGTATATAGCACGCCCGCTCTTAATATTACGAAAGATTGAATGAACCACTATCATTCTACTACCTGTTGCTCGAAATCCCGCATTAGCTGCTCTCCCATCAAATTCAGAACTATCAATAACACACCCCCTTGAGCGGCTAATATCAAACATATCCCTTTGTTTTAATCCATCTGCGATTATTCTTGATCCCTTTATCTCTAATCTACCTTTACTTTGTACTTGTTGTCTTAAATAAACCACTACGTGATTAAAACTAAGAATTCCTAGTTCTGTCACTCGTATAGGTACATCAATTATCGATGGGATACGAACTTTGTAATCCCTATCAATTACTTTTTCACCCTGTCCATGAATATACTGTATGATCTCTTCTCCTTGCGGATAACATTCAATGTATTGACAGTCCATAACATTGGATTTCACTTCATTATTATAGAAGATTGCACCACCATGTTCTAGAGCATAGCAATGCTTAAACGAACAGCATGTTATCATAATATCTGATCCAACATAAACAGCTCCTCCATTCTTAGCTTCACACTTCTTAAATGTAGAATTGGTTACACAACCACGTCCTTGTTGAATCTGAATTGCTGCTCCATTCTCGACTGTATAGCATTTGTGAAAACTACAGTTATTAACTTCTATTTGATTTCCCCAAAACTTGATCGCACTATTTTTAGTGGTATGATATATTTTGGAATCTATAATTGAAAGATTTCCATTCTTTTGATTAATCGCGCTTCCAGTATAACGACAATCTAAAATTGAATTTGTTATCTGAACCTCAGAGTAACTCTTTATTTCTATTATTGCATTAGCCCTATCTGACTTATTAATGATGGTTGTATCCCTAATTACTAAAGTCCCACCATCTACTATTATAGAACCATGAAGGTAGATAACCGCATGATCCAATATCAACGCACCTTCCTTAGGGACGATTAACTTATCTTTCACTATACAAGCATCAACAATTCTTGTTTCTTTTCCTGGCAAGACAGATTTATTCTCAATTTCTGTTATATACTCCATATCAGGCATATAATATTTCAACTCTGTCATAGTTAATGGTAAATCAATCTTTCTCATAGAAGAGAAAAGTCGAATACATTGTTCCATATCACTCTCATAACTAGCTTGAATGAATTGCCACAGTAACGAAAGTATATCCTCTGGTACCTTGAATAGAACACGATATCGCTCTATTGACTCTATCTCTTCTTCTGAAAGAGGGGTTTTACGCAAACTCACATGAATCAGATCCATAAGAAAAAGATATTTCTTTAATGGCTCATTCATAATCCTTAACACACTGTCAGTTAATCTGGTACCATCTGTAGCTAGACGAATGACTTTTGCAATCTGCTTAGGCTCAAGCCCTAATCCCTTAACCATCAAACGTTCCAATTCATAATTATTAAGAGTACTATTTAATTTATTATTGCTTGCATGGTCGAAAATACCTGCACAATATGTTATTTTTTGTTCTATATCTTCTATAAACATCGGATGCTTTGGTGATAGGAAGGACTTTTTCTTACGATTGAATTTGGTTAATATATCTGTTTGAATCATAATCTTTCCTCCTCACATGTATTGAAAACAACACTATCTTCTGGTAGACAATGATCATATTCGCAGCGATAGACCTTTTGCCCATATTTTTCATATTCAAAATAAATCGCACCACCAAGATATTTACCTATACAATTGGTAAATCTAGAATTAGTAATACTTGAATCAGATAAGGAATTCGAATAGATTGCTCCACCATGTTCTTCCTCACAATGATAAAAATCGCAATCATCAACAATTAATCGACTATATTCTTTCACTCTAACGCCACCAACTAAACATTCTGCAAGTGTTGTTCCATTCATAATAAGTGAATCACCTGTAAAGCGTATAGCAGGTGCCAGGTCTGTATTTAATATTGTAGCATTCTCTATAGTAAGACTACCTCTATTTTGCCAGATAGCACCACACTTAAAATTACAATTTAGTTCTAACGTACTTACATTAACTTTTGCCGTATTACTGATGTGGATCAACGTATCACTATTACAATCTTCCACAGTTAATTTAACAGTATCAATTACAATTCTTCCGCCATCCACCATTATGCTACCATTAATACTAACCTCACAGTTTTTAATAATTAGTGCTGAGCCATTGGTAACTGCAATCTGTCCATGAATTTTAGAAGGTTTATCTATAATGAATTTTTCTCCTGTATTCAATATCAGATTATCATAGGTATCTTCAATGAGAATATCTTCACATATATATTTTAATAAATTATAGCTTACGGTATAGCCATCTTTGATAAACCTGTGATATAGACCAATTGCCTCTTTCGTATCCTTCTTACGTGCAGCTTCATTGTACTGCAAGAAGAATTCCTTCTCTTCACCCGTGAATTTGAAGATGGCAAAGTAATTCTGGCAAACCTTTTTCGCGTAATCTTCCGACCATAATGAGTAATTACAAAGCTTTAATAAATCCGCTGTGAATGTGTACTGCTTCTCTTTTGTGTCTAACATTGTAAATACATTATTGATTTTATAGTCGAAATTATTATTCATATCTTCAACAATCTTACCCGCATAGGAAGAGGGCAGTTTCATGCTAGTAAGAATCTTCTGATACTCCTCTAACAACTCTCTCATACTCTTAACTGTACCATATGCCAAAACACCAAGGCCGAAACAATAACTGTATTTGAACGTATTATCTTTATATGCAAATGGGTGAATCACTTCATTCGAAGATAATTCACCATTTTTCTTTTTAAAATATTCTAGTATATCCATAAACATCGCATCCTTGCTTTCATAGTTTAAGAACACCTCTGCATTCTTGTTGCGGTCTGCACGTAAGTTATGCTGATCCATCTATATTATACATCGGCTATTTTCATATAATTAATTAGTAGAATGAAGAAGGAGCTTTTGCAAAATCCCTATTTAGTAAACTAGCTATGTTATTAAAACTACATGCAATGAAATGCAACATCAAAAAAACAAATTTTCTTTGATGTTTTCAGTTATGAATTCATCAATGTCTTCTGTGGACATATCAAAGAGATTTGTACAACCTTAGAGTCTGGAATTACTATAGTTCCATCAGAATCCGCATTTACTTCTGCCGACATTTCAAAAGTTAAAAGATCTTCAATTTACAATTCGATATCGTCCAAATTTATCGAATATGATTTTCCTTTTTTAAAATTAGATAAACTTCCCTCACACTTAAGAGTTACAATTTCATCTTTCTTAGTAGAAATTAGTTTTCTACTATATTCTTGGATAACCTTATCGATAAAAAGTTACATATCGTTCACATAATCTTCACCTCCATTACATAAATACTACACATTTAATTGATATTCTATATACATCAAAGAAACAACTCCTTTTTAATATAGATGATAATTTTTCATAACTCCTCCCCCTAGTAAGGCTGTCGTAAATCATACGACAGCCTTCTTTATCTTTATTCTTTAATTTTTACTTTATTGTCCTTAATCCCCTCACTTTGCCTTTCTAATCCTTGCACCTCCTAACGCCATTCTATTGTAATAGCCCAGGGTTTCATTACCATATGGATATCCCTGAAACAATACCAACATACTAATATCATCCACCGTACGATACCACTCTTCCATCTCGATATACGGTAATGAGAATTGATACGTAATTCCATAATGCTTTGCTATATCGTTATGTTTCTCTATGTATTCGTTCATTGTTTCTGTTAAGGTATTGATAATTACCAAGCGTCTCTCCCTATCAAATTCCTCCTTAGTACTAGGAAATATCTCTGGAAACATATTTATTAAGTCCCCATAGTACCCTTCTATTTTCTCGCTCGTCTGTATATTAATCACCTTTACGTAATCCGTAAGTGTATATTGAATCAGATAAGCATCTATACGTTTTTCAAAAGGGATTCGATCACTTATAGCTATACTTGTATTCCATTCTCCAACATTCCAATACATTGATTGTTTCTCTACTTGTTTCTCTATACTATTATCTTCACTAACCGATTCTTCTCCTTCAGCCAATTTTTGATATGCCAGATATAAACCGTCTTGTACAATATAAGCAATGACAGGAACATAGTTTGATAGCGTTTTACTTTTTTGTGATTCTGCTTCAAGCCCAAAATTCCAAGCTAGATAACGTATCAAAGATTCCGTTACATTGGCAAAATCAATTGATGTAGACGCTATAGAATCTTGATCAACAATCTGATTAAGCGCATCTGCCACCGCATTATCAATAGCATTATTATATTGAATTTGTAGTTTAGTTATTGCCGCTACAGTATCAATTTTTTGGTTAAGCACAAGGAATACAGACCCCATAATAAGCACAAACAAGATACTAATATTAGTATGCTTCATCTCGTATAAGTCCTCCATACACCGTAACATAATTTCCATCAGCGTAGTCAACACCTAAAAGTAGCTCTTGCATCTGTTTTCCCAAAGATTTGTTCTTAAGTTTAACTTTAATTGTAAGATAGTCATCTTGATTCATCTTATAGATATAATCACTCTCCTCACTATAAAGTACCTCTAGAATGTCTGGTGTATAATAACACATGTATCTTCGATATACATCTTCTTCCTCTCCTATATATCCCGATATATCCTTATAATCAGTACCAACTTGTTCACCTTCCTCCGCATATAACAAGGTATGATAGTGAGTCAATTCAATCTCATACAAATTATTTCCTAGCTCAATTCTTCGCATGTATTCCTCGTACATCTGTTTTGTAACATATCCGAGGTTTCTTACTGAATCAACGAAATAACTTGTCTCTGTTGTTACATACTGTTGCATAAGTATATCTTGTTTCTGTGTTACATACTGGATCGGGCATATAAACATCAAAAAGACGGCTATTAATATAGCTACAATCTTACCAAATGCATTCATTTTTTACACCTCATTGATATGGATAGATCGCATGTTGTTCATAGATATATCTCGATATCAAATCTACTTCTTGGTTTAATGTATGTGTAACATATACAAGAAGAGATACTGCTATACAAAAACATGCGACTGCTGCCATACTAACTAATAACTCATTTACATTTTCCATACTTTAATTAACCTGTGAAAATATGATACCAATAATGGTGTAATTCACATCACGAATGATACTTCCTAGAAATTGACCATTAGGATTGATATACGTATTGCTTTGAGAATTCTGAGCTGTCTTAACAGAGGAACTGCTTGATCCGATGATTTCAGTCTGCTTGTCATCAAGAACATTTACGTAATAGGTAGATAATTTCTTTGTATTTACTAGGATAGAAATATCTCCATTCTTGAACTTATTAATTACATTAACTACTTCGCTTCCTGATACACTCAAGCCATCATACATAACCTTATCGCTTTCATTAAATTCTGCATTTAACTTTGAAATCTGACCTGCACCACTTGCTGCTGTATCTCTTGCCTCTCTTGATATATAAAACCCTAATGATATTACGATACAAGTAATTATTGTACCTGCTGCTAAAATTAATCCCTTTAAACTATTATCCATGTAACTCCTCCTTTTTCTACATACTGTTATTGTACTTATTAAGTAACGTGAGCATTTAATTTACATAACTTCTTTGCTGCTTGTCCATATGACGACTTTTCATCACATCTAATCACTGACACCTTACATGACACTAACTCAATCCCTGCATCTGAGTAACGTAAGTCATAAACTGCGATATACTTTCTAGAATAAAAGGTACAATGAGATATCCACCAATTAATAAAACCATCGGAAAGAATGCTATGAATTTTCCTATAGATCCTTGGTTATCTGTTCGTATCTCGTTATCCTGCTTTCTTTTTTCTATATTATAAGAATAGTCACCAGGCACCTCTTCAAAAGCATGACATATTCCTATTCGATCACTAACCTCAAGATTCTTAATAAGATGCCTAAATGAATCATTATTACATGATTGATACATGATATCTAAAGACTTTTCATTGTCCTGCAAAAAACAATCCATTCCCTCATTAATAACGGGTAAAAAGATCTCACTTGCATACGCTAACCACTCTAATAAAGTCTCTACTGTCATTCTTCTTATAGGCGTCAACATAATCAACACTGCTTGTAGACGCATTAACTCATCCTCTACATCTCGATTGCCACAAGCTAATTTAATAATTAATTGTATGTTTGGAATATAATACGAGATAATCGTAATTAGAATAATGCAAAAGAAAATCATAAGATAATTCGTATCCCTTGCTGCTACCGTAATTTCTTGCTCTGTATACAACAATGATGTGGTAATGAAAGATACGCTATTTTCCCGAATAACCATAAATATCATAACTATACTAGTGATTATTAAAGAACAAGCCGCTAAACTTATCTTTAAAAACAGGAATTGTGGAACTGTATAACTCGAAGAAATACTCACTAGATCTCTATATACTTTCTGCCATTTTTCTTCTCTTTTATGAATATGCTCTATTAAGAATTGTTTTATTATGTTTATATTACAAAGCTTCTCTAAGTAGAAATGAGGTCTCTTCACTAACTCTTTGGGTTCCATTAGATATTGAATTAACCTAAAAGTAATTAGTGTAATCACACATAATATGAATTTAACAATTAATCCATATCCTCCATCATAATATTTTATCAATTCTGGAAGATTCCCTATACTCCAAATTCTAATAAAGTCGATAAAAAGTATTGGGAATACAGTAACGAACAATAATCCACTGAATACATGATTCAAACGTCTTCGACGTAATACTTCATTATGAATCTCCTCTTTGAGATGATTCATATTGCTCAGAAAAGCTGATTTCCCGTCTGTATAGGAATCTCCATATGTAATACACGTTTTACATAATATATAGAATGTCAGAATATAAGGAAAAGATATTCCTTCTTTAAACTCTTGTAATTCTTCACTATCTTCTAGCTCTAAAGCCATGAAAAGCTGCTGCATATGACTTGATATCTCTTCCTCAGTCTCCCATATAGATTCTTGTAATGCTTCTTCAACCATTCCAGTATTCTGGTATATATTTCTCACGCTAACTAGGAACTGTTCAAATTGTAATAATAAACTCATATATTTCTTCCTAGTATAGTAGAAACGATAATAAAGACTCACTAGATAGGTTCCCATTAATATCATCAATAAGCTCTCAATAGATAGCTTCCAAGCAAATAAACTTATACTTACAAATATAATAATCAAAGTCAATTCTGTATACAAATACCTTCTGGTCAGATAAGAAATTTTCTCTTCTTCACCTGGTATAATCCATTCTTGAATCAATCTTCTTGTTTTTAAGAACCTTGACATCATAGGTACACCTGCCCCCATTCCTGTTGATTCTTAATAAATTCCTCTTGCTCAGATGATGTAAGATGTTTCATAATATGATGCCTTATCTCCTCACTGATAGGATTCTTCAGCACATACATTCCATTCTCATAAACTACAATATCTTGAACTATAAACTGTGCCTCTATTACCTCATCCTCTTTCGAAGGACGATAAGAAGTTTGTATAACACTCTGTCTTACAGGAATAATCTGTGAGATTCTTTCTATATACCTGTGACCATCAGCATGTTTACACATATGAACATCAAATTGAATTGCATCAACTACCTGCCTTGTTGCCGCAACTTCATTATGAAATCCTCCCTCAGTAAGTAACGCATTTCTCATAGAATAAATCAAGTCTTTTGTAGTCTTTGCATGGTGAGTAAACAACGTAAAGAGTGATGCAACCTGTGACATTGATATCATCCAGCTTGCAACGCTTGCTGTAGCCACTTCACCTAAGATATTAACACTGCCATCCGTCTTTTTGGCGAAGTCAAGGCCCTCAATACCACTCACATAATCTGTTTCTTTGAAAGATACAATATTCCTCCTTGGATAGATTTTTCTTAAGTGTAATTCAAAGGATAATTCCTGTACTCTCAGATTATATGTAGGACGAATATAGCGAATCAAAGACATCAATAAAGTTGTTTTACCAGAACCTTGTTCTCCAGTTATCGCAATGACTTGACAGCCTCTAATCAGCCATTTCATTAATTGAATTGGAATCATGCAATTGCCATCCGTAATTAAACTATGAATATCTCTTTGTAATTCCTGATGGAATTTACGAATGAATAAAACCCAACCTTCGCAAAACGGCGGTCTAGCAACTGCAACACGAGAACCGTCCATCATCTCATTCACTATGTATCCACGTACCTCTGACAATTGGCCTGGGTTATTGTATCGATAGATATTCTTGCATACTCGTATCAGTTCTTTCTCACTTTCAAATCCTAAGAATGATAAATGAATGGATTTTCCCTTATAGAATAACCAGATACTCTCATATGATGCAGGCAAAACTCGTACTTCTCCAAACCGTTCAACCTCCATGCCATTAGTAATACCTGATACCCCTGCTGATACGCCATCTATGGTCATATCGCGGATCTCATCAATTACACCATTTCCTCGATACCAAGAATATAATCTCTGACTAAGAATCTGCAGCTTATCATACAAATCTAAGTACATATGATTCCGTCGAAAGATAGCATTGATTTGATCCTCTGAGATTTCATAATACACTTCTCCATCATCATTAATCTTAGCTTGATCTAAGTTGTTATCCTCTATCATAAAAATCAACGCGCGGTTCTCATACTTTTGTATGTAGTGATATAACAAGATATCAAATTTGTCTCTAGCCGAGAGATTTCCACTCTCAAAAACAATGAAACGCTCAAGATCTCCTTCTGTGAAATGAAATTTACTAATTAGTATATCTACGATGTATTCCTTAACATATAATTTGGCTTGCCAATCACCGAATGTACATGTTTTTAAAGCACTTCTTAATTCTCTTCTTCTTTGTATCTGTCTTTGCTGTTCTACAAAACTAGCATTACTATCAAAGATATGCGTACGCAAGATATCACGAAATGTATTCTGGACTTCCATTCGTAATGTATCCATATCTAGAATTTGTTTTATCTCAGATTTTGTATCCTGTCTTTTCCCTATATGTAACAGTCTTCACACCTACCTTTACTAATAGATTGTATCGGTATATCTATCTCCGCTTTAATAGGAAGTGCGGCATCTTGCTTTTCTTTAAATTGCTTAACTTCTTCGACGGCTTCATCTAACATCTCGACAGCTTGTTCAACTGCATGTATGAAAGAATAATTAGAATCCTCCTCAGAACATTCTACATTCGCCGACATAAAGTCAAGTAATTTTCCCTCTGTCATCGCCTCCCTACATAATGTATTATAAGGTATCATTGCGATATCCATATTAGAAATCTTGTATCGTCTACATATGTTTTTAATATTATACTTGGAATTTGGCTGATAGTTACCAATAAGATATCGGATCTTCGATATAGATATGTCATTACTAATTAATCTCCTATTCATGGGATTAACATATTGCATAAGATTCATTATAACAAGGTCTGAGTGTTCTAGAATATAGTGTGTACTCTCCTTAGTGATATCTTGTAAATCCATGAACACAAGATCCTCACTCTCTTTGCATAAATTTATTAAGCGTGGTAATACTCTAGCTATATCTTTTTCAAAAAGTGTACTTTCAATCTGACGATTCGGAAGATAGTATAATGTATCTGGGTACAGTTCTTTGGCCAATTCTTGTACTTGAATTGATAAATCAAGATTTTCCCTTCGTTGTAACCTACAATACAACTCCTTTGAACCGCTAATGTGATAGGAATCAAGACTTTCACAAAGAAGCGATAGCCTTGTTCTCACTGCAACATTATCCCCAATCATATTCCAATTCGTATGATTTTCCCATAATAAAATCTTTTGCTTTCTTCTAATTGCCAGATAAGTAGCTAAACAACAAAGGTTGCTTGTGGTACCTGCATTCCCCCTAACATTACTATAAAATGCAATTAACATTCCACCACTCCTTTTCTTAATTGTTTTGTCGCATTATGAATTTCCTTTTCCTTGAATATCTGTAGCTCCCGTAGTATACAAGATAAGACTTGAACCATATCATCTGACAATTTTTTAAAATTCTTCATTTCTTCTAGCTCTAAACATTGCTTATAATACGTGTCATAGCTATCAATCCAAATCTCACACATACTACATAATTCTTTACAATCCGGATAATTACGAATGAAATAATTACTATCAAGCCTTTTACTACAGATACCTCTCACGATTAAGATACATTGCTTATTATAACTAAGAATCGTCTTTGCTATCTCCTTCATAGTATTCTTATATAAAGTCGTTATTCCAACTATATAATCGAACATATAATATATATCATTATATAATTCCACCTCGTGAATTTCCAATTCATATAATACATATGAATAATCGCCTATGATTTCCTCGTGAATCTGAAGCCACTCTTTACTACATGTTAACCAATCAAGTCCCATATAATAGCTAGGTTGATATTCCTTCTCCTCTCCTTCCTTGTATGTAACAATCAGCACCTCATGCCCACATATACGCAGTAATCTTCCTACATAATATATGATATCTCGGCTAGGCGCTCCAATAAAAGCTATTGACTTAGCCATTCCTCCTCCTTCTTGATATCTGATAAAATGACATATAATATTCTTGCAGATACCTGAATATACTTCGTACTAAATATTAGTTTTGTACTATAGGATTACAATTTGATAAACTTTGAAATTAAATGAATTAAACGATAAACCAGATAATAAAAGACTTGTTTCAGATAAAATTGATTATATCCCAGAATTTCTCATTTGTAAACCTTTTTTTTACATTTACAGAGTAAAAAGCTGAAATCAGTTAATTATAACTAATTTCAGCTTCTTAATTTGTCTTATAAATTATTTTATCTTTTAAATTATTTTATCTAATTTATTTTTGAGCATCATCAGCGATTTGTGCTGCTTCTGTAATCTTTGAATTAGATGTTGTCATATATTCGTCACCTTCTTCAATCGAAGCATAGAATGCATTATATGCTTCTTCGTCTGAGATTGTCTCTTCTGTAACCCCTTCAATTGCTGTACGATAAACTCCTATACCACTAATTGCTGCTTCCGCACCTTCCTTAAAAACTACTTGTGCTTCTTTGTAGATTTTAGGAGCATTTAAATCTCTTAATGTTGTAAATTCGGCTTCCATTGTATCAAGATCTTCAAGAGCAGCTTTTTTTGCATCTTCGTTTGTTACGTCAGTAAGAAACGTTTGTAAATCAGTGATTAATGTAGAGTTAGCAGTTGTTGCATTGTTCACAGCTGCCATAACATCATCATAGTATTTTTGTTCTGCCTTTTTGTCAGAGCATCCTGTTAACGCAAAAGCGAAACATAATGTTAGAACCACCATTAATATTTTGTTGAATTTTTTCATTATTCCTCCCTTATTGTATCATAAGATTCCCTATAACACGCGCCACCTATTATGCTGTAGATATGATTGTGGCTATTGTTTTTTATATCTTGCATACTGGTTGAAAGACCACTTCTATAATCCTATCAGAATAAACTTGATATTTCAACTACTAATTGTAAATCCAGGTTCTTATTTCCTATTTTTGTATTTACCATATTAACATAAAATACTATATTCAATTATGACACTCTTTGATATTTACATATTAATCAAATGATCAACAATACCCATTGTAGATTTACGATGGGAAACAAGAATAACGGTTTTATCCTCTTTTTCCTTCTTTAAGCTCTTAAGAATAATTGCTTCATTCAAACTATCAATATTACTTGTTGGTTCATCTAATAAAATTATGTTACTCTCATGAAGGAATGCTCTTGCAATACCAATTCTCTGTCTTTCTCCTCCAGATAAGGATTCCCCTAACTCACTTACTTTGGTCTCGTAACCATTTGGTAGTGATAGAATAAAATCATGTATAGATGCTTTTTTGGCTGCAGCAACTACTTCTTCTCTGGTTGCATCTTCTTTTGCAATTTTAATATTATTTTCAATCGTATCATGGAAAAGATAAGTCTCTTGTGTTACATATGAAATATTCTTTCGCAGTGCCGCTGTCTTAATTGTATTAACATCATTCTTACCATAATATATTGTACCTTGATTAGTTTCATAGAATCGCATTAGTAATTTAAGCAAAGTTGACTTTCCACAACCACTCTTACCTAAGATTCCATGAATTTGATTTTCAGCAAATGTCTCATTAAAATTACTTAGTACTTTCTTTTTCTCATATCCGAATGTAACACTATCACAAGTGATATCACCGCTACATTCTTCCTTACCATCAACATTATCAAATACAAGAGGTTCTTCACTCAACAAATCAAGAACACGATTTCCACTGGCTAATGTATGATTCAAGTTATTAGATAAGGCAGATAATGCTGCTGTTGGACCAAATGAACTAATCATAGCAACAGTTGCTATAAGTGCCATGCCGCCGTCTATCTCTCCATTACTAACAAGATGTCCTGAAACACCAAGCATTGTAATTCCTGCAAGAAGAATAATCCAATCCGTTGTAATCTTTTGCACACTTTCTTCATTCTTTAGTTTCTTCGAGATTTTCTCTAAACTCTCAGTCTTCTCTGCTAAGTATCTTTGTCGTTTCTCTTGTTGTCCATATTGGATAATTTCTTCTAATCCATAAAGATTATCGAGAACTGAGGTGTTTAAATCACCAAAAGAATTCCTAAATTCTTGCCCTTTTTCTCTCCCCCTTCTACTATTTAACACAGGCACAATTAAACCTATTAATAGATAGAATACTAGAGCAACTACAGCTAATATAGGGTTTATAAGTCCCAAGAAGATACACATAAACACAGAAGTTATAATTGCAATAGCAATTGGCGAAATAGTATGTGCATAGAATACTTCTAATAATTCAATATCACTTGTAATGATAGATATTAAGTTACCTTTATCATTCCCGTCTAACTTAGCAGGTGCTAGACGGCGCAGTGAAGCAAACACCTTATGACGAATTCTAGCTAATAATTTAAAGGCAATATAGTGATTGCAAGCTTGTTCTGCATAACGTAGGACACCACGTATCACTGCAAATATAATAATTACTGTAAAGATCGTTGAAATCGAAATCTTAGTATATAAACCAGCAACAGACAACAAACCGTAACCGCCAAGAATTGTTATAAAGGTAGCCACTAGATTCCCAATGCAGCCCATTAGGATTGCCACTAACATAACTCCTAATAGAGGGCGAATCATCCCAACTAACTCTAACATTGTTTGAAAACCATTTCTTTTCTTTTGCTTCATTAGTTTGCTACCTCCTCTGTATATTTCTCTAATTCTTTTTGACTTGTGTATAAATTATGATAATACTTTTGGTTACTCATTAACTCTTCATGTGTTCCTGACTCGATAATTTTACCATCTTTCATTACAAGAACCTGATCTGCTTTTACTACATTTTCTAATCTATGAGATATTAAGATTACCATCTTTGTTTTAGATAACATATGAATAACTTCCATAATCTTGTTCTCGCTTTCAACATCAATATTAGAAGTTGCTTCATCGAATATATATATTTCACTGTCGTGTAAGATAGCTCTAGCTAGGGCCATTCTTTGCTTTTGTCCACCAGATAGGTTAGATGCCTTTTCTGTGATCTCCATAGATAAACCACCCTTTTCGATAATGGTATCGAGAAGATCTACTTGTTCTAGCGCATATAACATCTCTTCTTTTGTTGCATCTTCTTTACCCATACGAAGATTATCTTCCACAGTTCCCTTGAATAGGTAACTGTCATGGCGAATTCTTGTAATTCTTTGATGTATGATTTCTTCAGGTAAATCATTTATATCACAATTCCACATTGATATATGACCTTTGCCAGGTCTATTATCATTCATAATTAACGATGCTATTGTACTTTTTCCACAACCAGAAGTTCCAACCAATGCCGTGAAAGAATTCTTAGGGATTGTAAATGAAACTTCATCAATAACTGTTTGACCTTCTTCATAGCCGAATGAAACCTTATCAAAGTTAATATCTGTTTGCATATCCTTTTCTCTTTTGCTCTTTTGCCTTTTGAAATCATTTCTAACTACAGGTGTATCAAGCAAAGCAAAAATCTTATTAGCTGCTGCATTTCCATTCATTGCAATATGGAAGAAAGATCCTAACAAACGTAATGGTAAAAAGAAATCCGCAGCAATTAGCATAATGAATAAACACTGTGCAAATGTAATTTGTCCACTTCTATATTCAAGAATACTTAGGATAATACCAAGCGCTGCTCCACCATAAGCAATTAAATCCATGATACTGATAGAATTTAACTGCATAATTAAAACTCTCATAGTAACCTTACGGAACTTCTCTGCTTCTTCGTCCATCTTTTTCTCATAACGTTCATCTGCTTGATAAATCTTAAGCGTAGTTAAACCCTGTAGATTTTCTAAGAAGGTATCGCCAAGTCCTGTATACACTCCCCAGTATTTATTAAGCATCTTTTTCGCAAATTTCTGAACAGCAATAATGGATACTGGGATTAACGGTACACAAAGTAATAAAACTAATGCAACCTTAATACTCATAAAACTTACAATTACAAACAACGTAATTGGTGCTAATAAACTATAGAAAAACTGTGGTACGTATCTACCAAAGTAAATCTCTAACTGTTCTACACCCTCTGTACTTATCTGAACGATTTCAGATGTAGCCATGCTCTCGCGGTATTTTGTACCCATATCCATTAATTTTTGATTGATCACTTTACGTAATCCACTCTTTACCTTCGTAGCTGCTAAGTATGACATAGTATCATTAATCTTCGTCATACCTCCACGTATTAGTAATACTGCTACAAATGTAAACAAAACTGGTATCATTTGTTCTAATCCAAATGTATTATTAACAATGTTGTTAATTGTACTTGCTATTACAAACATTAATGTCACATTGGCTAATAGAGAAATCCATTGTGTTAACACCATACCGACAACATGTTTTTGATTATCTTTGAATTCTTTTAATAATCGTTTATGAAACATTTCTTTTATTTCCTTTCTTCTTATGCTATATCACATGCCAAATTACCGCTATTAATGGCTTAACTTTACATTTACTCATTGTTGTACACCTCTTCATATTTATTCTTCTGATTCTTCTAAGGAATCTGGGCTAGTCTTAATTCGAAATATAAAATAATATAAATGACCAAGTGCCACACCCGCAATTACCACTCGTCCATACCAAACTGGACATAATATCAATCCAATAATAAACATTACAGTAAGTACCGATATTGTTGTCACCTTAGCCTTCTGCGGCATGGACTTATTCTTTACCACCTGAACTATGTGCTTCTGATACAATTTTGTGGAAATAAACCACTTATGAACTCTCTCTGACCCTTTTGCAAACAATACTGCCGCAAGCAATAAAAAAGGAGTTGTTGGCACAATAGGAAATACTACACCAATAGCACCCAACCCCAAACATATAAACGCCAATCCAACACATATACCATTTATTAAACGCTTCATTTTAACAAACAGCTCCTTTCAAATTTGATAAACCTATGTATATCACAAAACCCTCGTTGCAATATCGTTTCTTATATAACTTTTCCAGTTATTAAAAACTAACTGCAGTTAGTTAGTATATACTAACAGTAACCTAATGTCAATCTTTTTATTTATTCAAGTATCAATTGCAACTCCTATTTTGGCGTGTTGATTTGACAGTTTATGCAAATGCACGCTTCCTCACGTTGCGTTCATTATGCTACACTTAACTACCTTCTTTGCACCTAATGTTTCTTATATATAAGAACGAAAAAAGAGAATATTGCAAAATATAATAATATCAACTTGCAATATTCCCTAACTATTAAACTTATTTAAATCACCAAACACATACGCGGAATTGTTATAAGGAAAAACAGCACTTAGATAAAATACTAATCTTCTCCTATCGCAGATACTCCGCAAGCTCATACACCCGCGCTTTCGTCAATTCTGTCCCCTTATCATTCTCCACCATCGGTTGCATTGTTCCGCCTTCGTATTCAGCTCCAGCTTTCTTTATCTCATCTTCTTTGTAGCTTATCCATTCTCGTTCTTCTTTTGTAAGGGTTTTCATCGTTGCTGAATCTAACGTCTCCTTTAACTTAGCCCATATTGTATTTAATTCATTATCCCACAATTGATATAATTGTGAAGATATTTCCGTCATATCACTTTGTGTCAAATCTTCTTTCTGTAATTTATCTTCTAAATCGCTTGCTAACTGCTCAATAAGTGCAAGTTCGTCATCTATCGAATCTTCACTTTTGCCATAACTAGAGAACCCGTCTCCAGTCTTAACATTGTATATTCCGTAAAAAGGTAATTCCGTTTCTGATAGATTTGTAAGATCACTGTATCCCACCCAGCTTCTATACTTCTCCGGTAACTCTTTTATTGAGATTCCGGGGATATAGATCAAGATATCATCCGCATCATATAAACCATAGGGTTGACTATATATATATTTAACGCTATCTATAATTTCTTCTGTGTCAACTTCATTAGCTATTTCAATGCTTTCAATCTTTACCGAATATGTATATTCATTGACTTTCTTAGGTTGTGTAAATTTCCCTTTAAAATCACATAGATAATAAGTTCCCTCCAGATAACCTTCCCCCATATCACCCATATCAGCATCATGGTATGTTCCCTCAAAAGTACCATCTTCATTAACGGTCAACACCGTACTCCATGCTCCTACACCACTTCCAAACCAGAATTCCAGATTTGAAATATCTTTAAAGGTAAATTCTAAGTCTTCCTCTTCTGGTTCTACTACTGATGAATCAGTTGGTTCTGTTGGCTTAACATTCTCTGATTCATCTGATATATCATTTTTCTCTGTATCTGCATCTTCTGAAACATTTGGATTAATTTTTGATTTCTTGGAGTTTTCACACCCTACAAAGAGGCATAATATCATAACAATCGATATAATAAGTAATATTATTTTTCTTTTTTTCATTTTAATAACCATACCCTTTCTATAACCTGCAAACTTTGAGCTGCAAGGCACAAACTTGCGTGTGAAAGATACAGCTTTCACACTATCACCATACCTTCCCAAAAGTCGGATAATATTTTGCTAGACACAAATCACTATTGAAAAATTAATTATTCTTTTTCAATATATTCTAACATAAATCTAATAAAAATTATATAATCATTATTTCATATACTGGTTACCCACTCTCTATTCCTTCTTTACTTAACTTGTTATATCTAAAAATTGAAAAAAGGGAATATTGCAAAGTGATAATAATATCAAACTTGCAATATTCCCTTTCAAATTATTGTAGAAAATGAATCTCAATATGGTCAAAGGTTCATTTATGGAGTTAAAACTAAAACCATTGCCTAGAATAATATATTCGATTTCTTACTAAGTAGTGTTCCCCCACCAACAATAGTAGTAACACCTGCTACAATGCCAAATACAATAATGCATATACCGATTACTAAATTGCTTGTACCTACTGACTTCATAGTCTTATATACTCTTTCATTCATCTTCATTCCTCCATTCTATTAATAGAAGTTATTCTCTAACCCCATATTGCTCATAGTATGCATCAATTGCTTCTTTTAATGTATCATCAATGATAATTTTACCATTATACGGTTTATTATACAAGTGTTCCACTACTTCTGCCATAGTAACAATCGCTGTTGTTTTCAAACCGTATTTTTCTTCTATCTCACATAATGCACTCTTAGTTCCTTGACCTCGCTCCATTCTATCTACGGAAACTACTAGTCCAAGAACATCTACATCACCTTGTGCTTTAATAATTGGTAAAGTTTCTTGAATTGAAGTACCTGCTGTTGTTACATCTTCAATAATAACAACTTTATTCTTATCCACGATAGGGCTTCCAAGAAGGATACCTGTATCACCATGATCCTTTACTTCTTTACGATTAGAACAATATCCAATATCTACGCCGTAATGTTCACTGATTGCCATAGTAGTCGCTACACTAAGAGGAATACCTTTATATGCAGGTCCAAAGAGAATATCGAAATCAAATCCAAATTTGCTTTCAATTGCTTTGGCATAATATTCACCTAATTTACGTAATTGTGCACCTTTACGGTAAAATCCAGTATTTACAAAGAAAGGAGTTTTTCTTCCACTCTTGGTAACGAAATCCCCAAACTTTAATACTCCACAATCAACCATAAATTCAATAAACTCTTTCTTATATTGTTCCATTGTATATCCTCCTATTTTCTGATGCCTTTTTGTTATAATACAATTCGTTGAATACTCTTAACTGATAAGAAATATTTCTCAGCTAAGGTTGACGTCTAACCTATTTTACACAACCAACTAATGAATTAATATCTTCAATATTATTCTTCTTTAGATACTCTTCTAAACCTTGAACGATTTCCATTGTTGCCAATGGGTTCGCAAAATTAGCAGTACCTACTGATACTGCTGTCGCTCCAGCCATTATGAATTCCAAAGCATCTTCAACATTCATAATACCACCCATTCCTATAATTGGCAAGTTTACTGCATTGGCAACTTGATAGACCATACGAACGGCAATTGGCTTAATAGCTGGGCCTGACAAACCGCCAGTTTTATTGGCAAGGACGAAGTTTCTTCTGTTGACATCAATCTTCATGCCTGTAAGTGTATTAATTAATGATAAAACATCTGCACCACCAGCTTCTGCTGCTTTTGCAGTTTCAGTAATATCTGTAACGTTTGGACTTAACTTCATGATAATTGGTTGTTTTGCCACTTTCTTTACTGCCCTTGTGATATCTTCTACACTTTTAGGATTCTGACCAAAAGCAATACCACCTTCTTTTACATTAGGACACGATATATTAATTTCCAACATATCAACTGCTTCATCAGCTAATCGTTCTACCACTTCAACATAATCACTTGTTGATCTACCACATACATTAACGATTACCTTTGTGTCGTATTTCTTAAGGAATGGTAAATCTCTTTCTACGAACACATCAATACCAGGATTTTGTAAGCCTACTGCATTCAGCATTCCACCGTATGTTTCAGCTATTCTTGGAGTGGCATTACCTTGCCATGGTACATTTGCAACACCTTTCGTAACAACAGCACCTAGACGATTTAAGTCAACGTAATCGCTATATTCAATTCCAGATCCAAATGTACCAGAGGCAGTCATTACTGGATTATTAAGTTCCACACCAGCTAAATTAATTTTAAGATTCATTATAATTCTACCTCCTGCGCATAGAATACTGGACCGTCTTTACATATTCTTGTATTATGAACATGAGTATGGTGATCCACTTCTTTTGTTTTACATACACATGCAAGACATGCTCCGATACCACATGCCATTCTTTCTTCTAGAGAAAGTTGTGCTTTGATTCCATGTTCTAATGCATAGGATTGAATTCCGCGTAACATCGGAGTCGGTCCACATGCAAAGATAATATCTGCATCGATGGCATGTTCACGAATTGCATCGATAACATTTCCTTTTACTCCTGTACTTCCATCTTCTGTTGCAACATACACATCACCAAATGGTTCAAATTCTTGATCCATGAATGTGACATCTCGGTATCCTAATACAATACTTTTCTCTATATTGAGTTGCTTTGCAAGCTCTAACATAGGAGGAATACCTATTCCACCACCAATTAAGATTGCCTTTTTCCCTTCTAGTGTAAATCCATTGCCAAGTGGTCCCATAATTACGACCTCATCGCCTACTTTATATGTAGCGATTTCCTTTGTTCCTTCACCAACTATACGAAATACAAATCGTAATGTACCCTCGTTATGATTAATTTCACAGATACTAATTGGCCTTGGTAATAGGCGACTTCCATCTTTACAAAAGAATGAAACAAATTGACCTGGTTTTGAAGCCAATGCAATCTCTTCATCTTTGAGCCACATACTGACAATATCCTCTTGTAACTTAACTACACTTGTTATCACGGCCGTATTTCTGAAATTCTCTGCCACTACATTGTACCTCTCTTTTCTAAAATCTAAATATATAGTTTATAACTTCCTAAATACCTTAATCTAAACTATTCTAACAAATAAATATTAGTATGACAACTATAAATTCCCGTAATTTTTCCTTAAATATATACTACATAAGGAGAAGCCATAAGATATTATCTATCCTATGACTTCTTCTTTATTCATAACAACAGAATGAGCAAATATGCACCTTCCTATTGTTTCCATCTTAAATTATACTTCAACTGTCCAGTTGAATGTATCTTCCACTTCACCTAATTGAATACCTGTAATCGTATCGTAGATTCTATGGCTAAGTTCTCCAATACCACCATCCTTAACTTGCATTACATGGTCTTCAAAACGAAGGTGTCCAACCGGCGAAATAACTGCTGCTGTACCTGTACCGAATACTTCTTCTAATGAACCATTATTAGAAGCTTCATATAATTCATCTACAGAGATTTTTCTTTCTTCAACTGGAACTCCCCACGCTTTACATAATTCAATAACTGAATTTCTTGTAACACCTGGTAAGATACTACCATTTAGCATAGGTGTTACCACTGTGCCATTAATCTTGAAGAAGATGTTCATTGCTCCAACTTCTTCGATGTATTTTCTTTCAACACCATCAAGCCATAGTACTTGTGAATAACCATCATCGTGTGCTTTAACTTGTGCAGCTAAAGAAGCAACATAGTTCGCACCTGTCTTAGCTTCACCAACTCCACCTTTAACAGCTCGAACATACTCATCTTCAATCCATATCTTAACAGGGTTCAAACCTTCTGGATAGTAAGCACCAACTGGTGATAAGATGATAATAAACATATACGTATCAGATGGACGTACACCAAGGAATGGATCAGTTGCAATCACAAATGGTCTAATATATAATGACGTCCCTGGCTTTGTTGGAATCCATGCTTCATCAGTCTTAACAACTGCTTTAATTGCATCTAAGAAATCCTCTTCTGGAATTTCTGGAATACAGATTCTACGATTTGTATTATTAGCTCTCTCAATATTCTTATTAGGACGGAATAATAATGTTCTTCCATCTTTAGTTTTGTATGCTTTTAATCCTTCAAACATCTCTTGTCCATAGTGAAATACCATAGCCGAAGGTTCTAAGCTAAGTGGTGCATATGGTACGATTCTTGCATCATGCCATCCCTTACCTGTTTCATAGTTCATAATAAACATATGATCTGTAAAGATAGTACCGAATTTTAATGGATTATCTTCTTTTGGCAATTCTTTTGGTGCAGTTGTTTTCTCATATCTGATATTTAACATGGTCATTCACCTTCCTAATTATGATTTATCCGTAGTTATGCGAATACTTTTAATCTATCTTAGTCTTCTTAATTTCGAATTTCAATAGTTTCTAAAATCTTTTCGCATATCAATAGTTCATGGCTTATATTCATCATAGTTATGTGTTTGCTTTTTTTTGTTTCTCGTATTTAATAAACCAGTATTCTAAATCATAATACGTTTGTTCTTCTGATTGTTCAGTAATTTTCCATTCAGGCATCTCATCAAGGTTTGGGAAATACGTATCTGCCTCATATGCATAGTTGATTTTTGTTATATGTGCAACATCGCAATATGGAAGCATTTGATGATAGATTGAATCACCACCAATAACAAAAACATCTTCTGATTTGTAATCCTTTACTAACTCTAATGCTTCTTCTATACTACCTACTACTGTTGCTCCATCAACTTTATAATCTGCTTTTCTTGATATAACAATATTCGTACGATTTGGTAGTGGTTTTCTTTGTGGGAAGCTTTCTAGTGTTTTACGTCCCATAATTATTACTTTTCCTGTAGTTTCTTCACGAAAGAAACGTTGGTCTGCAGGGATTTTAACAAGTAAGTCATTCTTATTCCCAATAGCCCAATTCTTATCTACTGCTACTATTAAATTCATCTTCCTGTTCCTTTCTTTATATGTCTAAACTGCAACTGGAATGTTCTCTACTTTTGGACCAGTTACATAGTTATCGAGACGGAAATCGTCTACTGTAAATTGATAGAAGTCCTTAATCTCTGGGTTCATCCAGAATGTTGGAGCATCATAGGTCGGTCTCGTTATTAATTCTTCAATAATTGGTATATGACGGTCATAAATATGAGCATCAGCAATTACATGAACTAATTCTCCAACTTCCATGTCACATACCTGAGCTAACATGTGAATAAGTACTGCATATTGGCATACATTCCAGTTGTTAGCCGCAAGAATATCTTGTGAGCGTTGATTAAGAATACCATTCAGATACATCTTACCATCTTTTTTCTTCGTTACATTGAATGTCATGCTATAAGCACATGGATATAGATTCATCTCATGTAAATCCTCATGAACGTAGATGTTTGTCATGATACGGCGGCTATAAGGATTATTCTTGAGGTCATAGATAACACGATCTACTTGATCCATCATACCTTCCTTATATTGATGCTTTACTGATAACTGATATCCGTAAGCTTTTCCAATAGAGCCTGTCTCATCTGCCCAGCTATCCCAAATCTTACTGTTCAGATCATTGACATTATTAGATTTCTTTTGCCAAATCCATAGTATCTCATCGATACAACTCTTAATAGCCGTTCTACGAAGCGTGATAGCAGGGAATTCTTTCGATAAATCATAACGATTTACAACACCGAATTTCTTAATAGTATAAGCAAAGGAACCATCTTCCCATTTTGGACGAACCTTCTCTCCTTCTGTGCTTACTCCATTTTCTAATATATCTTTACACATATCTATAAATAAATTGTCTGCTAAACTCATTTGCTTCCTCCTTAATTACTTAAATTATAACTATTAGGACTACTTTCTGCCTAAAGTCCTCTAATTATTCTAAAGTATCTATCTGTAAAATACAAGTACTAATGCATTTATAGGACACAAATTAAAATCAGGCTTTTGCACGACTGTATCTGCAAAAGCCTGATTCTCTCTTATACTGTTATACAATTTTCTTCAGCAAAGCGCTTAATGTTTGAAGCATTCACATACTTTTTAATTTTACCATCTTTCACTTCAACCAAAGTCGGAGCTTGCATAATACCAAGTTCCGCTGCTGCATCCATATTCTCTTCTGCATCTACTATCTCATAATTCAATCCTTCAAGGTATGTCTTAGCCATATCACAGTTTGGGCAGGTCTTTGTAGTAAACAAGTATAGTCCTTCTTTTGTTTCATCTTTACTCTCTTTGGAATCTACTGTTACAAGGCTTTTTGTTGTTGTTTCTGCTTCTAACTTATTAACACCATGGTTTGTCGCATGAAGGGCATTTCCTGCCGTATAAAGTTTACGGTTTGCATATTCTTGTGATTTTCCTTCGTTCCAGTTTTGTACCGGACGATAGTAACCTGTAATACGACTATAAACCTCTGCCTTTTCACCACATTCAGGGCACGTGAAATGTTCACCACTAATATAACCATGATCCTTACAAATAGAATATGTTGGTGACATTGTATAATAAGGCAATTTATAATTTGTTGCAATAGTGCGAACTAACTTCGCAGCTGCTTCCCAATCTGGAAGCTTCTCACCTAAGAAAGCATGGAATACTGTTCCTGATGTATATAATGTCTGTAAACGATCTTGAATATCTAATGCTGAGAAGACATCATCTGTAAAATCAACTGGTAGATGTGAACTGTTTGTATAGTAAGGAGTATCACCCTTATTACCAGCAGTCTTAATATCTGGCCAACGTTTCCTGTCATGTTTTGCAAGACGATACGTAGTTGATTCTGCTGGAGTCGCCTCTAAGTTATATAAATCACCATACTCTACTTGGTACTCAGATAGACGTTCTCTCATATGGTTTAATACTTTAGCTGTAAAGTCTTGTGTTTCTTTACTTGTCATATCTTTTCCTAACCATCGAGCATTAAGTCCCACTTCATTCATACCTATAAGACCAATTGTGGAGAAATGGTTATCAAATGTACCAAGATATCTCTTCGTATAAGGATATAAACCTTCCTCAAGTAATTTGGAAATAACTTTTCTCTTAACCTTTAAAGAACGTGCTGATAAATCCATCATACGGTTGAGACGTTTGAAGAACTCCTCTTCATTTTGAGACAGATACGCAATACGTGGCATATTAATTGTTACTACACCAACACTTCCTGTACTTTCCCCTGAACCGAAGAAACCACCAGTTTTCTTTCTTAATTCTCTAAGATCAAGACGTAAACGACAACACATAGAACGAACATCACTTGGTTCCATATCGCTATTGATATAGTTTGAGAAATATGGAGTACCATACTTTGCTGTCATTTCGAATAATAATTTATTGTTTTCTGTTTCTGACCAATCAAAATCCCTTGTAATGGAATACGTAGGAATTGGATATTGGAAACCACGACCATTGGCATCACCCTCAACCATAATCTCGATGAAGGCTTTATTTACCATATCCATTTCTTTTTTACAATCTTTATATTTGAAATCCATCTCCTTACCACCAACAATACAAGGCAGTTCTGCTAAATCATTAGGAACTGTCCAATCAAGAGTGATATTTGAGAATGGTGCTTGTGTACCCCAACGGCTAGGTGTGTTTACACCATAGATAAAGGATTGTATGCACTGTTTAACTTCTCTATATGATAAGTTATCTACTTTGACAAAAGGAGCCAAATAGGTATCAAATGATGAAAACGCCTGAGCCCCTGCCCATTCATTTTGCATGATTCCGAGGAAATTAACCATTTGGTTACATAATGTAGATAAGTGGCTTGCTGGTGACGAAGTAATCTTACCTGGGATACCTCCAAGACCTTCTTCAATTAATTGTTTCAATGACCATCCGGCGCAGTATCCTGTCAGCATGGATAAGTCATGAATATGTATGTCCGCATTTTTGTGTGCAGCAGCTATTTCTTCATCGTACACTTCGGATAACCAATAGTTAGCTGTTATGGAACCAGAATTATGAAGTATTAATCCCCCAACAGAATACGTAACTGTTGAATTCTCTTTTACTCTCCAGTCTTCTTCCTTTACATAACTATCAACAATTTCTTTGTAATCAAGAATTGTTGACTTCATATTACGAATTTTCTCTCGATTTTTACGATATAAGATATATGCTTTTGCAACATCTGTATATCCTGTTTGTTCCAATACATGTTCAACCGAATCTTGAATATCCTCCACACTAATTACACCATCTTTTACTTTACCCTGAAAATCCGAGGTAACTCTTAGCGCTAAGAGATTAATGATATCTTCATTATAAAGCTTTTCTGTAGCATTAAATGCTTTTGAAATTGCATCCGATATTTTCTTTACAGTAAATTCAGCAATTTCCCCATCTCTCTTAACAACATTAAACATAAAACCGACTCCCTTCGTAACTAATTTTTCTTTCCATTCAACACCACTATATCTTGTGTATGCTATAAAGCTCCCCATAAAATGCCTTATATTTGAGACAAAAAAACCGACAAGAAAATCTTTATTCTTTACATTTTGCCATTCACTATATAATAAATATATGTCTTAGCCTAATGTAGCATCCTTGATTTTCCTATCGGTTAAATTGTAGCAGAATTAAACTTTTTAGTCAAGCAATATATCCACCATATATATATGCGCTTTTTGCTTCACACACTACATATTGTGGTTTCAATGGTATTAAAAGACTAATTTTCTAGTTGCAAATATATCTCTTTTGGGACATATGCTTCAACATAAATTCCCTCTGATTGATACTCTTCCTGTAATAATTGCCCATATTTACGGATAACTTGTATCTTACCCGCGTCAGAATATGGGAACACCTTTTCAATCAATATCTTGTGTTCCTTTAAAATTTCTTCAACTATATCTAATAATTCATCTAATCCTTTTCCAGTCTTAGCTGAAATCTGAACTGTACGGTCTGCTTTGAAATCCTTTAGTATTGGTTGCTCTTCTACTTTATCAACTTTATTGAATGCAGTAATAATTGTTTTATCCTTAACACCTAAGTTTTCTAGCGTTTCATATACAATATGCATATGTTTATATGCCTCTGAATTTGAGCTATCCACCACATGTAAGATCATATCCGCATATTTTGCTTCTTCAAGTGTACTACGGAACGCATTGATCAAATGATGTGGTAATTTGCGAATAAATCCTACTGTATCTGTAAGAAGAATCTGCTGACCACTTTCAAGCTTAAGATTTCTTGTAGTTGGATCAAGTGTTGCAAAAAGTTTATCTTCTGACAATACACCTGCACTTGTTAATGTGTTCAATAACGTAGATTTACCAGCATTGGTATACCCAACAATGGCGATAACCGGAGTTTGGTTCTTACTTCTTTGTTGTCTTGTTGTCTCTCTTGTTCGCACTACATCGTCTAATTCCTTATTAAGCTGAGAGATACGATCACGAATCAAACGACGATCCATCTCTAACTTTTTCTCACCAGGACCTTTCGTACCAATACCACCACCAAGTCTTGATAATGAACTTCTAAGACCTATTAATCGTGACGACCGATATTTTAATTGTGCTAACTCAACTTGAATCTTACCTTCACGTGTAGATGCTCTTTGTGCAAATATATCAAGGATTGTAACCGTACGGTCCATCACCTTAATTTGAAGTGCTTCCTCTAAGTTCTTAAGTTGCGCAGGTGATAATTCATCATCGCATACAACACCTGTCGCATCTAATTCTTGAGCTAGTAACCTTACTTCTTCAATCTTACCTTTACCTATATACGTACCAGGATGCACACTCTCACGGTTTTGTATTACTTTTGCTATCGTCTCTGCACCAGCTGTTTTAATTAATTCCTCTAACTCGTCTAACGATTCCGCAGTGTCATCACCATCACTGGTTGCAACACCTACTAGAATCATACGCTCTTCTTGTTCCTTTATTTCAAATGTTTCCGCCATATTAATACCATGCCCTTCCTATTAACCTGCAAACTTTGGGCCGCAGGTACAACTAAAACTCTTTTATTTTGTGTTATCTATGAGGGCTTCTTCCTGTCTAGTCTTAAGGAACTCAATTTCCTTTTTCATGCCCTCATCATCTGGATATTGTTTTAGATATTTATTCGCTTTTTTATATGCTTGCTCGAAATCACCTTGGTGTTCAAGGGCAATAATTTCATTATATTTTAGTGGTTGCATAATAGCGCTATCATTCAGTTTGATTCCTTCTTCAAATGCCTTTAAAGCTTGATCATAGGTTTTCAACTGAAGATACGCTTCACCTAGTTGATTATAAACGACTGCAGATTTAAGATTTGGTGTATTCTGAATATACTGCTCATAATTAGATACTGCTGTCTCATAATCTTTTTCTATCATTGCAATTTCACCAAGATAGAAATATGCACCAGTAAATCCATTCTCTAGAGCTGTAGCTAATTCCACTTTTGCTGTATCGTTATTACCTTGATAAAAATGCAATATTGCAACATTATAATAATCCTCATTGGATTCTGTCTTAATTGCTAATGCATTCTTAAGCACTTCTGCTGCACCATTACTATCACCTTGTTGTAATAGGATGGCATACTTTCCAAAGTAGTATTCATAATTGTCTTTATCAAAAGAAATTGCTTTATCAAAATCTGTAACAGAATCTTCAAGCTGGCCAAGTTGGCCTTTTAATACAGCTCGCTTATAATAAGCATCGCTTTGTTTTGCGCTCTTCTCAATAATCTTAGTATAGGTTGCAATAGCTCCTTCTTGATCTAAGGTTTTTGTCTGTGCATCTCCTAGATAGTAAAGAATATCTACATCTAGCTCTGAACGCTCGGTAATATTTAATGCTTTTTTGAATTGTTTAATAGCAGATTTATAATCCGCAGAATCATAATATGCTATTCCTTTACCACGATAAGCCATCTTGTTATTCTCTCTAACTATCTGATTGTCCTTATCAAGGATTGCTTTATCAAACTGGATCAAGGCTTCTTCATAATTACCACACTGAATAAGTGTCATACCATAATCAATATAGTATTCTGCCTTATTGGGATTCTTCGTAACAGCCTCTTTCAGACTTGCACTTGCTTCCTCATATTTCTGCTCTTTATATTGTTTCATTCCTTCTTTATAATAATCACTAGCACTCTTTTTGCCGCTACATCCTGTAACTGCAAGCATTAATGCAATTGACACTAATAACATTTTGCTCCGTCTTAATCGAACCATGGTAACGTGATACCTCCGTATTTTTAATTTTTTGACTTCTGACACCTTCAGGTCAAGCTTCTTGACCTTGTTACGGTCTTACACTTCGTGTAACCCCTAGAATCGACTACGCCGATTCTCATAAGTTACATTATAAATTGTACCATACATAATTGCAAGACATGGTTTACTGTAGTTGGGCTAGTGCCTCCATCAGGTCTTCCCACTCTTTTTCTGTGTCATCAATCTGGTTCGTAAACTTTTCTAACTGTTTATAGTCACTTGCATATTCCTCTTTTAGACTCTCTTCTTTTAATTCTTCAACTCGTTCTTCGCATGCAGCTATCTTTTCTTCTAACTTGATAATCTGTCGTTTTTTCTTTGCTTCTTCTTTGCCTGGATTAACTATCTTCTTTTCCTCTACAACTACCAACTCTTCGGAATTAGCAATGTTCTCCACCACTGCACCGCCAACTGTAGCTTGTGTTTTTAACTTTCTACCAGCTTCTTTTGATTTATTTACTATTTCAATGGTATCTTTCTTCTGCCTCTGTATTAAATACTCTTCGTATCCATATGGGTAATATACCACTCTATCGTCTTCGAATACGAGTAAGGCAGTTGCTACCTCTTTGATAAAATAACGATCATGAGATACGAATAACACAGTTCCTGTATAGGCCCTCAACATACTCTCTAGCGCTTGCTTGCCTATCATATCCATATGGTTCGTAGGCTCATCTAGTATTAAGAAATTAGGTTGTTTCTTAAATAACTTAAGTAGTGCAAGTCGTACCTTTTCTCCACCCGATAACTGGCTAATCTTCTTATATACATCGTCCTGAGAGAATAAGAAATGTCCTAACGCAGTTCGGACCTCCGTCTGCTTCATATCAGGATAAGCGTTCCAGAAATCATCGAGTATCGTATCTTCACTTGAATACTGTGCCATTTGCTGTTCAAAGTATCCCTCCTCAACATCAATACCATATTCATATGAACCGTTTAGCGCTGGAATTTGACCTACTAATGTCTTTAATAAGGTTGATTTCCCTTTCCCATTTTCTCCTATAACCGCAATCTTTTCACCTTTCAAAATATTGAAATTAACTGTGCCAAGAACATGATCATAACCGATACCTAGCTTTTTAATTCTCATCACCTCTTTACGAGATTCAACTCGTGGTGAAAACTGCGCATGAAAAGATTTCGTATCAAATCTTCTAGGCTTCTCTATCTTATCAATGTGCTCAATTGCCTTTAATTTGGAACGTGTCATAGACACTTTCGTTGGTGTGTTCTTCCACTGATCTACAAGCTTTTGTAATCTTGCAATTTCCTTCTGTTGTGCAATATAATCTTTCTCTTGTTTATCTGCATCAATACGTTTTCTTTGAATAAATGCACTATAATTTCCCGGATATCTTTTCACGTGTGTATATTCAATATCATAAGTTACATCAATAATTCGATCAAGAAACATACGATCATGAGATACTACAACAACCGCTTTATTATAGTTCTTTAGATATCCCTCTAACCATTCAATTGTTGGCATATCTAAATGGTTTGTTGGCTCATCTAACAAAAGAATATCTGGCTTACTAAGTAGTAATTTAACGAAAGCAATTCTCGTCTGTTGCCCACCCGATAAAGCCTTAACCGGCTTCTTCAAGTCTTCTAATGGAAATCCAAATCGTTGGAATATAGTCTCCATATCTTGTCTGAAGGTATATCCGCCTGAGCTTTCATATAGCCCAGATAGCTTTCCATATTCATTCAAGATTTTGTCAGAAGAATCCGTTGCCATTTTCTCTACAAGATCATCCATTCGTTGCTTCATCAATAATAAAGGTTCATATACCTTCATGATTTCTTCTTCAATTGATAAGGTATCCTCTGTGAAATCAATTTGTTTTAAGAAACCTATTTTCAAATCTCCTGCCATGTAGATTCCACATTCTTCATCACTATCAGAATTACTTAATGATATATTTCCTGCTATAAGATTCAGTAATGTAGTTTTACCCGAACCATTACGGCCTACAATTGCAATCTTTTCATTATCCCTTATTTCAAAATTAATATTATCTAAGATGGTCGTCGCTGCAAATCGAACGATACCACCGATAATTTGATATTTCATCTGTATACTCATGCATATCGCAATACCCTTACGATATTCCCTCGAAAATTGCATGGCTCCTTTCTAAATCATTTAATTTCAGCCTCCTAATATGCCATTAGCAAAAAAAGACGCAAGGCAAATGCCTAGCGTCTTCTTATCAATACAAAAGTAAAATTATCTACGTAAGTCAAATACATTAAATAACCTAATAAAGGTTATCTAATATATAAACTAACATAAGATATTCGTACTATATATCTAGCCGAAGATAAACTCCGACTGGGATAGACAAGAAGTTACTATACTTGCTTAATGGCATTCAAAAAACATCGCATAATCAAACTGAGTTGTTATGCTATCGCTCAGAACCTTCAAAATCAGGCTTCCTGAACATGTTATTTAGTTTCCATATAAATTAGCAAGTAATAATAATCATCTTCGTCGTTCCTCCATACCATGTTAACAACATAATTACTTGTTATTTACACATAGTCTTCTTTTTAATTTATATATGTATATTATATTACGAATTCCCATCTGTCAACCATAATCTCCTTATTTTAGTAACTAGTTTCACCAAAGTGTTAGCCAATCAAGAACTATTGACCTATATTTACAAACTAACATTCAATAATCTTGTTTTCGTATATCTTCCAGCACTCGTAATTGTCTTCTTGCTCAAATGGTTATAATACCAAACCGTATATTAATAAGTGAAAGGTATATTCAACAATCTAAAATCATCAAATTCACTATCAAATAAGAAAAGCACAAAGGTATGTTCATGTGAACAAATTGAACATATAAGTCTATCACTATTATAAAAACCAGGATCCTCTAAATAATTTACGTCTTTGAATGTATTAAATTTTGTTAAATTACCCTTAACGCTCAAATATTCTGTCATTTTTTTATCAACTTTAAAATGATATTCTTTATATAGCCCACCAATAGTACAATGAGATTTATAGGTAAATCTACTTCCTAAATAATTTTCTTCTGGTATTACTATTTTATCCTCTTCTAATGTTTCGTTATTTTGAGAATAGTTCATTTGTAGCTGTAACTCCTCTTTAACTTCTTCTAATTCTACTAAATCATAATATTTTAATCTTTCGAAATAAGCTAATACTTCATCATGTGTTTTATATGTTTTGAATAATGTATCTCGATACGAAGCATCTTTTAAAAATCGTGATCTTCTACTTAAATCTTCCTTACTATACTCATTGTAAAAGTCATTTACAGCAATAGTATATTCTTCAGAAGAAAGAAAATAATAATTCATAAGTACTGAATAAGTTATTTCAGTACTTATAGTTGCTAAAAATATAGTCAAATTTTTTTGATTTACTTTTGACAACATATCTTTATATTCTAAAAAAATAGTATGCATTAATTTAACTCCTTCATAAAAGAAAAAGACACACTCTCGTGTGTCTTATATATTACTTTATTCAAAATCAAATTATTTAAGTTAAGAACATGATTTATTCTCTTTGTTTACTCTTTAATCAGATTAGCATACAATCCTAATACTGTCAATAATTTCTATCTACAACTTTTTCTTATTGAATACCATGATTGCTCCCACCAAACTAAGTATTGTTAATATAATGGTAATAGCAATTGAAAGACCGAAATCAGCAATTACCATCTCACCATTTATTAATGACAAATTGCTTGATGCAAGACGAATTGGATTATATTCCTGCAACACTGGAATCATGTTAATTAAGAATAGTAAAACTACCACGCATCCTACTAATAATAGACAAGCATAATTACTCTTAACAATTGATCCCATAAGTAGTAGTATTGCAATCATAAAGATACCAAATAACCATAAACACGCTACAGACTGTAGAATTTGTCCCATTCCATTAATATCCCAATAATGTGCGGTATAATACGCCGACACCGTAAAACATAATGCTAGACTTATTGTCCACAAACACACTGACATAGTAAACTTAGAAAGAATAATTGTACTTCTCTTAAGACCTTTTGTAACCATATTAACAAAAGTCCCCTTCCCACGTTCCCCTGTCATTAGTCCGCTGAACATAATTACAATCACGATCATCCCCATCTGTGGTACATTCTTATAAAACTGCAACCATGAATCCATTGCCGTTGGTTCAGCGATTATTATCGTCATTCCTTCCATTGCAAAGTTCGCAAGAATATCTGGCGTGATCTTAGCAGTTATAGGATTCATAATTCCAAGAATAAAGAAAACTGCTAATAAGATGAAAAATCGATACGTACGAATGCTCTCCATCCATTCCTTTTTCGTAAATGCTATATATGCTTTCATAGTTACTCCTTTACTCATTAACAATTTCCATAAATAGATCTTCAAGTGTTGGTTCTAAGCACATAAATTTAACCGGTACAATTTCGTTTTGAGCTAGAATCTGTAATGCAACTCTAGGCATCCTATCCATATTACTTCCGTTTATCTCTATTTTCAGAGGATTATCCTCTTTTTCTTTATATGCATTAGTTAGGTTCTTAGCTTCCATCTGAAACCGTTTTAAATCCTCACTATTCGCAAATTCAATCTCTAAACCTTCTCTTTTATGATTTGCTTTGATTGTAGCTAAATCACCTTGCATCTGAATCTTTCCTTGATGGATTAGTGCAACTGTATCACATATCCTCTCTACATCAGATAGAATATGTGTTGAGAATACTACTGTCGTCTTATCCTTTACCTTATATAAGATATCAAGAATCTCTTTCCTTCCAATCGGATCAAGGGCTGATGTTGGTTCATCACAAATCAATAGTTTTGGTTTATTTAATAATGCTTGTGCTATACCTAACCTTTGCTTCATTCCTCTAGAAAAACCTGCAATTTTCTTATTTGCTTTTTCTAATCCTACTAGATTTAATAGCTCATCTGTTTTTAATTTACATTCACTCTTCTTCATACCTGTGATTTCACCACATAACCCTAGATATTCTGTGGGTTTCATATACCCATAATATTCTGGTACATCAGGTAGATATCCTATGTAACGATTTGTCTTCGTCTGTCCAAAAGTTACCTTTTCTCCATTCACCATTACAGCGCCTTGGTCAGCTTGCAAGAGTCCGAGAACAATCTTCATAGTTGTAGTCTTCCCAGCACCATTCTGTCCTAGAAAACCAAATACAGAATGTTCAGGAACATGAAAACTCACACCATCTAATATCGTCTGGATACCAAAAGATTTCTTTACCCCATTAACTTCTAAGATATTCATCTTACTCGTCTCCTCTTCCAAATACAAAATAAACGACTGGCCCAATAATTTGGAAAACAACAACTATGATTGCCCACATTACCTTGTTGCCAAATCGATACGTATTATGTTTTAAAACATGTACTAATGCGGTTACCATAAGTACTAATTCTACAATTATTAATGGTAATAATACTGGTAAATATTCCTGTAAAGCTTCTAAACCTGTTGTTAAATACATCATAATTAATACACTCCTTTAATCTATAATAATTCTAATTGTTTTACGATATTCTTGAATTCTTTGTGATCTTTAATCTCTAGAAATATGGGATTATCCTTTACTGCTGCAACCATGCTCGCCTTAACCGTCTTTTCATCTCGTGGTGAAACGGTGCCTATATCGAACAAATCAAATTTGTTTTCTACCATGTTAAAGAACTCATCTCCGCGCAACCTATAAGGAAATTCAAATGACTTACACACACGTACATATTGATGTAAATAATCCATAGCAGCTTCTGACTTTCCTTGTTGTACATAAGCTGTAGCGAGTGAATAATATATACTTCCTATCATGTTGGGATTAAGCTCCTCTAAATTAAAAGCATCCGCAATTTGCATCGTTTTGTTTTTGATTTCTTCAAATGTCTCTTTCTCTGTAATAAATAACATCATATATGTTTGTAGCTCGTTGATGATGTGCGTCACATTCTCATAAATTCGAAACTGTAATGTCTCTATAGCTTTATCTGTTTTTCCTAACATGAGATACGCATTAGCTAAAACAACTTCATCTGATTGTGTTGGTACCATGGTATCCTCTAATAATTCAACAACTTCGATCGCCTTCGTCAAAAGTAGCATTCCTCATTAACAAAGAATCTCCAGATTCCTCCTTTACACGTTTACAGATTTTTATTACCTTAGTAATCATTGTGCTTTTCAATTCCTCGGTTGGTGCTCCAATCCCATAATTAAGATATAACATCGCCAATTGTAACTGTAACTCAAAACAAGAGTAGTATTTTTTACTAATCTTCTCACACTCTTGCAATGTCTTATCATATCCCTCGTTAACAAATTGTTCAGCAAGAGAAGCATATACTTTACGAATGGCTTCTCTTGTTAACTGAGGTGAGTATCCAAGCAATTCGTCAACTGTTATATCAAAAAACGTTGCAAGTAATGGCAAAATCGTAATATCTGGATAACTTTGCCCCGTCTCCCACTTGGACACCGACGCTTTCGATACTCCTACATAAGCAGCCAAATCTTCTTGTGTAATTCCCTTCTCTTTACGTTTATCTATAATCTTCTTGCCTATATTAATCTCTTTCATATAAATCTAGGTACTCCTTTCCAAGGTCAAAGGACCTAACTTATTAGGTATAGTTTAATTATACCTATAAATTGCAAATATACAATGGAATGATAGTTGATTTCGGTTGATAAAGTTAACTGTTAAGCAACTATGTATTAATTATAATACTATAAAGTTAAAGCAATAACAAAAAGAACCCTACAAGATACTTTTCCTCGTAGGGTTCTTTTTGCTACTCCTCGAAATCTCCAAGTGCGAAGCCTGAGTTATTTATCATTTACTCCAAAACCAACATTATCAATCTTTACCTGTCCAGATTCCATTTCATCAAATATAATTTCTACCGAAGTAATATGATCTGTATCGATATTGCTGTTATCTGCAAGAAATTGTTCAGTTGTTACACAAACCGTTTGCATCTGATGTTTATATTCATACATATCAGATAAAAAGTCAATCTTATATAATTGAACTGGTAATGTAGGATATACAAACGTACAATCACTGATTTTAACATTCGCTACGTTACCAAGGCTATCAGTAATACGAACAGTTCCATCAATTAATTGCTTTTCATTACTCAGATTTTCTTCATTCATATCAGCTATATCAAATTGTAAGTTCTTACCTGTCATCTCATAATTAGGGATCTCGAATTTCACTGTTGCCTCGTTCGTTCCTCTCCACTTCATTCTGAGCGCATAATTCTCGTTCGTTCCATTCCCTGATGTAGTCTTCATCTCTTCCCAGATCCTTGTATGGGATGTGGAAATCTTAGCACCTTCCATTGTTGCAGTTGTTAAATCCGAATCCTCTTCAAAATTACTTACATATTCCAAACTAGAGTCCTGATACATCTGTTGATAAACCGTCTCTGGTAGATACTTCTCATAAGCCTGGTAATTACTGAATAATTCCTTATTTGTCTCGTCTCCCTTTAATGTCACGTCTAAGAATATCTTTGTAAATATCTTAAGTATCTCTTTTTGATCCTGCGTTGAGATAAGATTCTTAACATTCAAGAAAAAGTGATTAGGAAATCCTACGTCATATCTTCCCCATTCACTATTGAATTGTCCATGGTTGGCTCCTGCTACATATAGTACAGATTTAAAATAGTTCCCTTCCCCACTAAATGTAGTATTCTTATATAATTTGTTTCCCATAACCGATAGTACATCTTGGTCATTCGTACCATGTATGAGCAGATAGTTTACATCAGATATAGAAACTTCATGCTGTGCAGGCATGTACTGATCGGCTGTCGGAGCTATCGATATAATTGACTTAATCGAAAAATTATAATCGAATTTTATATTACCATTATCAGGATACACGTCATATTCATTGAATAGATATGCTGTAGATACGCATTCCCCACCTCTGGAATGACCTGCTATAGCTATATTTTCTTCATCGATTTTCCCATACAATGGATTCGTTTTATCCTGGTTATATTTAAGGACTTGTTTTATATTCTCAAGCAATAGAATTGCTCTAGCATCATTTTCATTACTCAGCTCATTACAACTATTCTCATTCACAGAAACTACCACATAACCATTCGAAGCTAGATACTTTCCTAAATAGTCATAGCCGAGGTAAGAATCTGTTGTATAGTTATGATTACCATGCACGATGAATAATACCGGACACTCCTGCTCAGAGACAGGATACCAAACCTTTCCTGTAATAGGAGCTTCTCTCAAATCATAATCAAAATACTGATCCATTACCCAACCAGAAACAGAACCTCTCTGGGCAAATGGCGATATATTATATACAGTAGACTGTAAATCAAATGAATTTCCAATACCGTATTCTAAAGATGTTGTCTCAAATTTTCCACGTTTAATAGCATCTGCAAAAGCATCGTCTACTTTATTCTGATTATCATCTGCTTCTTTCTCAGCCCTCATGGCCAGATAGTCCTCAATATATTGATCTTTGAAGCCCTCATCGGTAAGGAACGCTCCTATGCTGCCAAGTCCCGATGCCGTAATTACTAAGGTGATAACCAGTGTAATAGTTCTCCTTCTTAACTTAATGATTGCCCACATACTTCTTCCAAAGAAATCTAGTAGGATAATTGTAATAACAGCTAAGAAGAAATTAGCCTTATTTCTATCATCTTGAGTCGCCGATGTTGCTGTTGTATATAGAAAGAAAAAAGGAAGACACCAGTATATTAATGCCTTTCTTCTGTTTCCGAATAGTATCTTAGTTACAAGGAATAGCAAGCCTAACAATATAATCGTCAACACTAATCCAACTAAATAACTGATTTCTATACTCAGTGGCGAGAAATACATCATTAAATCTCCCGCCATTCCTATTGATGAAAACAAGATAGAACAGATAGCAAGACCTTTATATGTGTCCCCGAAGTTTCTTTTCCAATAGGAATAGAATATATGCCATATGTTTTTTACAACTGTTACTACTCGATGTTTCAATTCATTAATCTTTTGAAATTTTTTGTTGCTCTCCATAGTTCCCCCCCCTGGTATTCTATATTCATATCTTTATCCATATCTCTATTCACTTTAAATACTCGATATCACTTTAGCATCTAGTATTATTAATGTCAATTTATGAATGTTTGTATATGAAGGTAACTATTGTTAATTAATAAAGGTTTTGCATACTCTCGAATAAGACTTTATTATTAGAGATTGCATATTCAAGTTTGGCATTCGGATTATAATTATTTGGTGATTTTATAGTATAAACTAAGGCATCTACTTGGTCAGAATTTAATTCACTTGGTTCTACTCCATAATAATGATTCGCCGCTTCTTTAATGCCATAGCAGTTCTCACCAAAGTAAATTACATTGCAGTATAATTCTAATATCTCGTCTTTCGATAATGTATTTTCTAATTCCCTAACAACATATAATTCAGCTACCTTTCGTTCCAACTTCTTTTCGAAGGAGAAGAACATATTCTTAGCTAACTGTTGTGTTATTGTACTCCCTCCCTCTTTGAAAGCTCTTGCCCTTACATTGTTCATCATAGCACGAGCTGTTGCTAAGTAATCAATCCCGCTATGATTATAAAATCTCTTATCCTCTGATTTTACAAGACTAGTAAGATACTCATCAGAGATTTGCTCTAAAGGCAGATAATCCTCATCTGATCTAATCTCAGCAACCTTTTCATCAATACTAACTGCTGTAACTGCTGCTTTGTACATATCATATCCACGTATAATAACTGGTGTTACAAGACATCCTACAGCTATCATACATGCTAGACAAACTACAAGAACACCATATAATAATTTTCTTTTTTTACTCATAAAAAAACCCCCTTCTATTATTTATAACGTAACTAAGTGCAGATTTTCTTCAAGTTTCTATAAGAAATCTTTTATTTCGTCCATCTACACTTCTAACATTATAATAACAAAAGGGAGTAATCTCTGCCATTCATGTAACTTACAGTAACCTAACATTTTTGTAAGGTTATTCATTTTTCTTCCTTATTGCTCTTCTTTAATTACTCTCAACAGATATGCCCAGTCACCATAATATACTACACTTAAAGAGTCTCCTCCATCCGTTGTTATCTTCTTTAGAGCAATTGCATTAATTGGTTGTTGGTCTGGTGGAGCACTAAAAGCAACTCCACTGTCAGGATCAACTAATAATTTGGTAGACTCATTATTTGTCATGAAATCTTTGATTGCCTCATAATCTTTCTTTGCCAAATCTTTCAGAACAGCTTTACTGTCCCATATGTAATTCTTAACTTCTTTCGTAGGAGAAGAATCTCTTGTTACATCCCCCATCTCATCTGTCATATTGGTAAGTAATTGTTCTTCCGTTATATTCGGATATCTCATAACAACCGCTTGTAGTCTACCACCATTATCGGTACTCTTACATAATTCCTTGGAGAATAGTAGATAGATTTGTGCTTCCGAACCGAATTTAGTGATTGGATCTGCTAAAATAAGAGCAATATGCATTCCATCATCTAATTCAATCTTTTGGTATTCCGCATCGCCAATAACGGCTATGGCTTCTTTTTGAGTCATTCCCCAGGTTATTCCTTCCATCGGGGGATTAAATCCCTTACTGCTTTCCTTCTTCTTACAACCTGTAAAACTTAGAATGAACACAATTAGTAAGGTACATAACAACAAACGTTTTCGCATACTATGCCTTCCTTTTACATTATCTATTCCTATTTACTATTATAATATTGGATAAAGCATATAATGTCTGTTTAGTGAAAATAAATTAAATTTCTCAAAAATATATCTACAAAAAAATACCACACTTTCAGATTTTGATTCTCTAAAGTGTGGTAGCCTGTCTAAATCCATAAGACTTTACATTACTAATTTTCTATACTTGAAATTTCTTCAAAGCTTTTGAAATATCACCTTGAATGAGGGTATTTAAGTGCTCAATTATATATGATGGCTTTTCTTTCATACCTTTTCGAATCCAATCTAGCATAAGTCCTACAAACGCATATTTATAGAAGTCTGCAATAAAATCTTTGTCACTCTGTCTAATATGCATTCCCTTCGCTTTCTCTTCAATAACACCAATTAATAACGCATACGTCTCCTTATACAAAAAATTCTCTAAGTAATCTCTACTAACAGAATTATACGTATTTAGCACGAACTCTCGATTGCTTTGTACATATTCAAAGATATAATGAAACCCCTGCTGCCAGGTATCATACGTATTCTTACCATCTAAGGCCTTAGTTGCTTCGTTCAAGTATACCCATTCTAATAAATCATAAATATCTTGAAAATGATAATAGAACGTTTGGCGGTTTACTTCACAATCGTTAACAATATCAATTACTGTTATCTTATCTAGCGGTCTCTCTGATAATAACTTCTTTAATGAAGTTGCTAATGCTTTCTTCGTAATTTGTGACACACGGCATTCCTCCTAAATTGTATCCTTATTGTATCATAATCGGTTATGGATTTCTAGAAGAAGTATTCCCCTGTGTTGCTATATTCGATACTTTGACCAATGAATTATTCCACGGATTCTATAATCTCCATAACATTCTTATTGGCACGACAATAATAAGTACTGGATAGCCCATATTATTACCCCTTTCAACCTACGAATAATAAATTATTGAATTGTATTAAGTACTTTCTTATTATTGTCACGATATATTAGTACTGTTAATAATGCTAATACCACAATTGCAATTCCCATTATAATATTCGAATCAATATTACTTAGTACAGCTATTAAAACTCCTGGAACTGCTATGATTATCAAAGATACAAGCATAGAGATGAAGGTTGCACCACTTTGTTTCACTACTACAGCTTCTGTTTCCCAATTAAACATTGGGATCCGTAAGTTAATTGCTATCCCTAAAACGGACATAAATAAAATATACACAGCTGGTACTAACACTATCATGATATATCCAACTACTGAAGTTTTAATCGCGAAGAATAATATAATTGCTGATAGTAGCAATAATGGATACCCGATTGTCAGATTCACAAGTATTTTACTATCTAATACAGTTTTGGTACTCACTGGCATGGATATTGGTATCCACCATTGCTTACCTTCTAATGATATAGAAGAAATTGTTGTAGTCACTAGACAACACATAGCAGCCATAACAAGTGGTAATGCCTTATTAATGACTCCTGTCACTTCTAAGATTTCTTCTAACTTATCTATACCCATGACACATATTGCAATACTTGTAACAAGAAGCATAATATAACCAATAGCTGTATTCAATACATAGATACTCGAAGAAAAGTATCTTCGTAATTCCTTCTTATAAAACGCCATCAATACTGAATTAGTTTTCATTTCTTTCATAACGAAATTATTCTTTGTTACTCTAGCATTAATTGCACTACAGATTTCAACAAACTTCCATTGTACAACCACTACTAATAACAAGAACACACCAATTGATATAATAACAAATGCTAAGAAAGATACTATATCCTGATTAATTACCCCCTGCGAAAACAATTCTGCCGGTGGATAGATTGCATAGATCTGCTTTGTAATAATTGTTGATAATTCAGCCAATGCTCCTGTATCAATTTCCATAGCTTTTGATGGCATAGCAAAGGATGCTACTAAAGCAGCTATTGTTATGATTGCTGATAACCCTATTGTGACTAGATTTTTATGTTTCATCCTTGAACTAATAGCAATGATTAATGCACCAATTGCAGTAGCAATTGTCATAGGTATCAACGGTAACATGAAAACACTAATAGCCATCATTATATAGAACAAAATATTAGGTCTTTGATAGATTCCATACACAATCGTACTCGGAACTACCGTAAGAAAACTTAGTACTACATTGCCGATATACATACTTATAAAACGACTGGCAACGATTGCTGACGGTTGAATTGGTAGAGATATAAGCATATCATAGGTCTTCATCTGGAATAGAATGCTTCCCGCTTTTAGTATAGAGAATACCAAGATGACAACACTTGTTATCATCAGTATATACGCAGGTATGATTTCTCCCACTCCAATCTGATTCAAACCGTAGGTTAGCATAGCGATATATGTTACTCCCATACAAGCAAGTAGTACGAATGAGATTGCCAACATCCATACGTTTCTTATCTTCTTCTTATCCTTTGAATATCTTGCTACATTAATTCCCCATGTATTGCAAAGTGTTACCCCCACCAGCTTTTTGATCTGATTAAGCATGGTCAGCTACCTCCATGAACACATCTTCTAATGACTGACCCTTCGTAAGTTCATTTGTCTTGCCTGACACAATTAGCTTTCCATTCTTAATAATAGCAATCTTGTTACAAAGTTTCTCAGCGACATCAAGTACATGGGTGGAGAAAAAGATTGCGCTACCTTGTTCACATAACTCACGCATCGTATTCTTAAGAATAAGAGCTGCCTTTGGATCTAATCCAACAAAGGGCTCATCAAGTATTAATAATTTTGGTTCATGTATTAAAGCTGATATGATAGCTAACTTTTGTTTCATACCGTGAGAATACGATGAGATTAAATCTCCTAATACACTGGTGATTTCAAAATCAGCCGCATATCTTCTAATCTTCTCTTCTCTATCTTTTGCTGATACACCGAATATATCACCAACAAAATTCAGATATTGAATTCCTGTCAGATGCTCATATAAGTCTGGATTATCCGGTATATAAGCTATCTTCTTCTTGCAATTAATTGGGTTGTTGCGAATAGATTCGCCATCGATTATTATTTCACCTTCATCAAAATCAATTATTCCAACTACTGCTTTGATTGTCGTTGTTTTACCTGCTCCGTTATGCCCAATAAAACCATAGATATCGCCAGCTTGAATATCAAGACTTAAGTTTGATACTGCCGCTTTACCACCCTTATAACGTTTTGTAAGATTCTTAATTTGTAACATGATTCCCTCTCCTCTTCTTTCTTAACTTACTCAATTGGCTACCTTACTCTTTTTCACATGGAGATAATATGAATGTTAACCTACGTTCTTTTCTGTCCTTTGATGGTTTATTATCTACCACGCGTTCTAGTATCTGCCTCAATTTTGATTATATTACCATTATTGATAAAATCAAGTCATTTTAATAAGACTAGAAATTATATTGTATTCTATTTAATTATAATTTCTAAATTGACATTAACATAAAAAGCTAAGAAAGATGTTCCAAACAGATCTTGTAAGGAGCATCTTTCTTAGCTTATTTGATGAATTTCATTTTACTATACTGGTTATTACCTATTAATCAATAAAATTCTCAGAGCATTTAGCAATCGAACTACTCCAGTATATAGCCAGTAACAATTCCTATTAATCCAGAAACGCAAATCACCCAAATCGGGTTTAACTTTTTATATAACATAAATATAGCTACAAGAATAATACTTATGGAGATGAATGCCCCACTGTTGAAAACAATAGTTTCAGCACCTATATGAAACACCGTTTTCCCAATTGACATCGCTGCCGCAGCAATTAGGCCAACTACTGCTGGATGTAGACCATTCATGCAACCTTTCACTATCTTACTTTCTTTGAACTTTTCGTAACATTTTGCAAGTAGCAAAATAATAATAAATGAGGGCAATACAACACCAAGTGTAGCTGATATTGCACCAAAAACTCCTCCCACGATACTACCTACATAAGTTGAAATATTCACAGCAAATGGTCCAGGCGTACTTTCCCCAACTGCAACGAAATTAACCAATTCATCAAGTGTCATCCAATTATTACTTATTACCTCTTTCTCTATCAGCGGTAGCATTGCATAACCACCACCGAATGTAAACAAACCTATTTTAAAAAACGAAATAAATAGCCTTAGATATATCATCTCAAATCCTTTCTAGCCATAATACTGCTAAAACAAAGTCCAGCTATGGCACATAGAATAAGAATAAAAATTGCACTAGCATTAAAAAATCCAACACTGATAAATGCTGCAATTATTATAATATAACTAAACCAATTCCTCTTACACTGTTTAAACATTGAATAACACGCACTCAATATAAGAACAAAAACACCTGCTCGAATTCCTGTAAATGCATACTGTACGGCAGGGAATTCTTCAAATTGCTTCAAGAAAAAAGAAATGACTAGTATGATTAAAAATGATGGTAATGTAACACCCAGTGTTGCCATCACTGCACCAGAAAATCCACCTAATTGATATCCAACAAAAGTCGCTGAATTAACCGCAAAAGGTCCCGGTGTTGATTCTGATACCGCAATTATATCCATCATGTCTTGTTCATCTATCCACTTTCTCTCAACAACTTCTCTTCTAATTAATGGTATCATAGCGTAGCCTCCACCGAATGTAAACGCACCTATCTTAAAAAATGTTAGGAACAATTGACAATACTGTTTCTTCCTATCCATTCAACAAACCTCCTATACAAAATAAATAAAGCTATTATCCGTTATCAAACAAGATTCTTATCTTGTCTAATTCCAAATAACAGCTTATGCTATTAATAATTATCTTCAATTTTTAGAATACTATCCACTACTAAAAATGTTCGTAAAAGATTCCATCGAGACTGACAGGCTTACAAGAGTCCAATATAAGATAGCCAGTTGAAATCAGCATAACTATTGCTATCACTGCCATTTGATGTAATATACATACCTATTGTACAACCTACAAATCCACCAGCTACTTCTGTACTAAGTGAGTTCATATCGATATTCTGTGCAAGCACACTTTCTCTGCCATCTTGCTTATAATGGATTGAAAGCACTTGATCTTGTCCAGTTAATATGATTTCTAATGGTTCAGACACAATTTCATTCTTCCCAAGTTCAAAACTCTGTTCTTTATTTTTCATTATAGCCTTTAAATATGTCTTATTGTCTTCTTTCACTACTGACGCCGTTAAGTAATATTCATTACTTTGAACAATTGCCATACCAGCTTCTTCACCATCAATGATACTACAAGTTAGACGAGTTGAAGCCTTAAAACGATGGTGTTGCTGTCTCACCCCTACATAGGTAGGACTAACTAAATCATCAATTGTCTCCTTACGTGCATGCATTCTAAGAATTCCTTGTTCTGAAAGAATCTCATATGCAGTTTCATCAGGGTTGTGTAAGAATATAAAATGTGGATCCCATTTCTTTTCATAGAAGTGATAGCAATGACTATCAAATACCTGTTCTTGTTCTTCTAATGGCACCTCAATTGTATCGGTTATAATTCCCATCCCCGGATTTACCACAGGCCATCCATCTTCCCATTCAACTTTAGCTAAGAAGGTTTCTCTTCCCATATTACAGTAACCTTGTTTTGGTCTTGATGCTAATAATACCATATACCATTCGCCATTCTTATCCTGAACCAAATCACCGTGTCCTGTATTAATAACCTTGTAATCCTTACCAAGATGTCTATGGGTAACAATTGGATTTCTTGGACAAGATTCATACTCACCAAACAAATCCTTACTTCTTGCAATCGTTATGGAATGTTCAAGTCCAGTTCCACCCTCTGCTATCATTACATAATAATATTCACCTATTTTATATAGATGAGGTCCCTCTACCCAATTAGAAGGTTTCATAGAACCTCTCCAAAGAACACGAGATTCTCCTAGTAATATACCTGCTTGTATATCTAACTCCTGAATCCATACCTCACAGTCTCCCCAGTATGCTGCCCCATCAGAGTTTGCTCTTTGCCCTACGTAATATGCCTTACCATCTTCATCAAAGAATATTGTCGGGTCAATTCCATCAGCCCCCTCAAGAAAATATGGTTCTGACCAAGGCCCAGCAGGGTCTGTCGCTGTAACATAGAAGTTACCACCACCGCCAACATTGGTGGTTATCATATAGAAAACCCCATCATGATAGCGAATACTTGGTGCAAAGATACCACCAGAATGCCATTGACCATCGAGACTAACTTGACTCCTTCTCGTTAATACGTTACCGATTTGAGTCCAATTCTTCAAATCCTTACTATGAAAAATAGGTACTCCAGGAAAATATGTAAATGTAGAATTCACAAGGTAAAAATCTTCTCCAACTGCACAGATAGATGGGTCTGGATAATACCCTGATATAATTGGATTCGTTACTTTCATATAAATCACCGTGCCTTTCACAAAGCCTGCAAATTTTGAGTGCAAGCGCAAATTGTCGTTTTATATATGACGTAAGTATAAAGAATTTCACCATGTAATTCTTCCATTGACTTGCTAATAATTAGTACTATACTGCTTTTCTTTCGTGTTTGATTAATTAATTATCTGTCTCATCCCATGGGTAGATTACTCCCCATTCTTTACGAAGAGAATCCATCAATTCCATTATCTTAATAATTTCTGAATGTGGCATCTGTGGGCATTCTAAAAGACCATTATTCAGAGCATCTACACAAGCATCCACCTCATATTCAAAGCCAGTAATTTGATCTTTAAACGTTTCTTTCTTAAGTAGCTCATCATTAATATTATAGACTCTAATCTCTTCACAATTATTAATGTTCTGAATCTCCATATAACCTTGGGTTCCACTAATAACTCCCATACGATTAGTTCTCGCCTTGAATGTACTGTGTAGAGATGCCATCTTTCCATCTGCATAAGATAGTGTAATTGTATTCATACTATCCACGCCAGTGTCTGTTAATATCGCAGTTGAAGATACCTCTGAATAATTTGAACCAAGTATCATACAAGCGAAATTAATCGGATATACACCCAAATCAAGTAAAGCACCACCTGCTAAATCTGGTTTAATTAAGCGTTCCGCATGATCAATAGCGTATCCTATATTTGCAGTTACAGAAGTTACATTACCGATAAGACCACTGTCAATTATTGCATTAATTCTTTCTCTACTTGGCATGTATCTTGTCCAAATTGCTTCTGTAATAAAGACCTTCTTTTCTTTTGCAAGAGCAAGGATTTCCTTTGCTTGCATTGCATTCGCTGTGAATGCTTTTTCACATAAAACTGGTTTTCCATGTTCAATACAAAGTTTAGCATGTGCATAATGATGGGAATGTGGTGTTGCGATATAAATCAACTCTACCTCTTCATCTTGCACTAGTTCTTCGTATGAACCATACGCTTTTAAAAAACCATTCTTTGTAGCGAAATCAGTTGCTTTACCTATATCACGGGAAGCTACCGCATAGCTTTCAATCCCAGTCATCTTACTAATCGTATTTGCCATAGTTTGTGCAATATTACCTGCTCCAAGAATTCCAAATTTCATATCTTATACCTCCTTTTAGTCTATCTATATATTATACACATAAATTATGAGTATTACTATAGATACAATAAAATACGCCCCTCTTGTGGAAGACTTTTCTTATTCTAAGAATTATCTACCACAAGGGGAGCATATTTTATATGTAATATTCTCTTTTCGTATTTCAGTGCTATTCTTTATTAGATAGCTTCTCGTAATTTCTGCGCAAGTTCTTCACACTTTGCATCATCAATCATAACTTTACCACTGTTCATGGCAAATGTTCCACCCCATTCACTTCCACCTTCGTATTTAGGAACTAAGTGAAAATGTAAGTGGTGTCCAGTATCACCATATGCACCGTAATTGATTTTATTTGGCGAGAAAGCTTTATGCATGGCACGAGCTACTTTAGCAATTTCAGCAAAATAATCATCTCTTTCTTTATCTGTTAAGTCAATTAATTCACTTACGTGTTTTTTGTGAGCAACAATTACACGACCTGGATTGCTTTGTTCTTTAAATATATAAACAAAACTATTGTCCATCTCCATTGCTAAGTATCCAAAATTAGCTACTAATTCACCTTGCATGCAATAAGCACAATTCTGATCTTTCATACTATTCTCCTTCAGTAATTCATTTAGTATTTTGCCAAAAGATTCAGATAATAACTCCTAATACCTATAGTATCATGGATTTCAAATCTAATCAAGTATGGCATAATACGCTTCTTTTGGTTCATGCTTATCATCAAATAATAATGGCCAGTTCTTTCGATTTCTTACCGGAAAATTACTAAGCCATGTTTCATCATCAGCAATCCCCCATAAAGTTACTGAATCTATTATATCCTTGTATTCTCTGAATATTTGAAAGCAATCACGATAAACATTAGCTTGCTTACTCAATAATTCTTTAGATGGTTTCTGTAAAACTGTCTTATCATCAAATCTAAATAACGACACATCCATCTCAGTTATATGAACTCTTATACCCAAAGATGCGTAACATTCTATGGCCTGTCTAATCTCATCCATATTTGGGTGATAGATACTAGCATGTAATTGCATTCCTACCCCCTCAACTGGAATTCCTCTATCAATTAATTCTTTTAATTTATTATAAATCTTATCCCTTTTTTCTGGGACTACTTCATTGTAATCATTATAAAATAATGTTGTGTTAGGGAATGCTCTTTTCGCATACTGAAAAGCATAATCCATAAAATCTTCACCTATAATTGTAGACCAAGCCGAAGTTCTCATAATAGAACCTGACTTATCATCAATCGCTTCATTAACTACATCAATACAATACAAGTCATTAGCAAAATGTTTACCCATAATCTCAATATGATGTTTCATTCTATCCAACAATCCATCACGCTTAATATCTTCAAATACCCAAGAAGGTGTTTGATTATGCCAAACCAAAGTATGCCCTCTTATTTCTAAATGATTTAATTTTGCGAATTCAACTATTTCATCTGCATTAGTAAAATTATATTTTCCTTCATTATCGCATATACCTTCATATTTCATTTCATTTTCACATGTGACACTATTAAAATGATTCAAAATAATATCTCTATGGCTATGTATTGTTTTTGTATTTACTTCTACACCAACTTTAAAACAATCCTTGTATCTTTCTTTAATTGTCATTAATATATACCTACCTATTATTCATTATAATTTGCTCCCGTTATGTCAATAGTAGTTACTTTTTTCATCCTCCTATTGTTTCTGTCCTTTGTATTCTGGAACAAGTTCTGCAGTTAGTTTTAACTGTAATAAATAGAAACAGAGTGATAATTTAGAATAATTCAATTTAATCACTCTGTTTTTATTAAGAATTACTTATTTCACATTATTTATTCGCTTCATCAATATACGCCTGCCATTGATTTGCAATACCTTCAACTTTTTCAGCTGGAGTAGCTACGCCAGCATATACCTCATAAAGGATATCACCTGAGATGAGGCCAGGAACTAAACCGTCATACCAAATAACACCATTTTGTTTTAAGAGAGCAATCGTTTCATCTACAGCTCTTGTATCTCTATAATTTTCATAATAACCAGTCTTCCAATCCTCTTCTCCATCATATCCAGGAGTTGGTTGAGCAAATAGGTTATATCCAAAAGCGATTTTCCATGCTCTGTCTGCATCATAACATGCTGGGATTACGGATACATTATCTGACCAAATATTATAATATTGTTCTGCTTTTGGCCCTTTAGGGAAACATACGAAACCATAATCATCTTTCATAGCTTCTTGCATTCCGGCAGCTTCATATACTGCACCAGCATTCATAGCAGCTTCACCATTCTTAAATGATGAAAATGAATAATCCCATTCTGCTCCATCTGGAGTTGGCATTTCATACTTTTTAACCATATCATTCGCCCAGTTTAAAGCTTCCAGACATTCATCGGATTGAGTCGCATTATAGTAGTTACCTTCAGCATCTCTTCCTATAAAACATGCATTATTTGATGCAAGTGCTTCACTAAAGAAGTTAATTGAGAAGTTAGTCATAGCATAAACATCAATTACACCATCGTTATCTGTATCTCTAGTAACTTTCTTACAGATTTCTTCAAATGCCTCCCATGTCCACGTACCATCTGCTTGCATATCATATAATGACTCAGGCTCAACTCCTGCCTCTTCTAACATTCTCTTATTAAAGTAAATTCCACCATTTGGTTCTGGATCTTCTGCTCTCATACCATAGATGCCACCATCTTTAGTCATAAGTTCTTTAATTTCATCTACCCATTTATCTTCTTCAAAATTAAGACAATCTAATGTAGATAAATCATAGAATAGCCCACTCTTTAATGGAGCTGCTAGTGAACCTTGATTCAATATATATACATAGTTTTCTTCTCCACCAGTAGTAGCAAAGTTAATGAATTCTTCTGGATGAGTTCCCCAATCCCCTACCGCAACTTGTTTAATCTTAAAGTTATAAGTTTCTTGAATCCATTTACGATATTCTGCTGTTGCTTCTTCCTGAGCTGTTTCAGCCTCTGTTTCTTCTCCTGATGACCACCAGTCAGCTACGATAATTTCCATTCCCCCGAGATCATAGACATTTCCGTTTTCATCTTTTAAAATACTTACCCCGCCATATCCTAATTCTTCATCTACAGTATCTGTTGTAGTATCTGCATCATCTGTTACTTCAACTGAAGTATCTTTTACAGTATTATTATCTTGTTTGTTGTTAGTTTTAGTACCACAGCCAGTCAGCCCCCATACCATTGCTATAACTAATAGTAACGTTACTACTCTTTGAAACTTTTTCATAAAAGTTCCTCCTTCTTTTAAATTTATAATAAGATGTCTAATGGCGAATTAACACCTAAATTACATCTTAATACCACTACTACTTATGCTTTCAATAAAGTTACGTTGAGCGAATAAATATAATATAATTAAAGGTATCACAGACATTAATAATCCTGTAGATATTAAACTTTGTGTGTAGGCAGGTGTGGCACCACCTGTTTTACCTAATGTGAATTCTATATAATGCCCTAAACGTTCTGATATACTTGTTAACGACTGTGCTAATAATTGCGTATTACCTAAAAACATTCTAGAGTAGAAATTATCAGTCCATTGCCATACAAATGAGAAGAGGAAACATGATGTTAATATTGGAACTGCATTAGGAAGCATAATCTTAATAAATGTAGTTAAAGTACTACAGCCATCTACATATGCTGCTTCTTCTAACTCTTGTGGTATACTACTAAAAAATTGTCTTATCATGTATATGTATAATCCATCTTTTAGCCCCATGCAACCTAGGCACATCATAAAATACGGTAATACTGAACCTCTTAAATTCAAAGATGAACCTGTTATCGCTTCAAAAATTCCGAATATATCAAAATATCTAAAATGAAGGAATAATGAAGTTGAGATTGTCTGCGGTGGTACAATGATAACTAAAACAACCATTGCAAACCAGAATTTCTTAAGCGGAAATTTAAATCTTGCAAAGCCATATCCCACTAATGTACATGATATAATCTGTACAATAGAAACTGCAGTAGAAATCAAGAATGTATTTCCAAGTGTTTTCCAAAAATTCATAAGTCTTGCTGCTAATTTATAGTTATCCATTGTAAAGTTCTTAGCTAATACAATAACTGTCGAATCATACAAATCCTGCTCTTCCATAAAACTTACAGATATTTTATTAAAAATAGGCTGTAAGATAAGAAAACATAGTCCGAATAATAAAAAGGCTTGTAAAACAAACATGACATATTTCTTTATAGTTTTCTTTAACAGATAGTTACCAGACTTTTGATTACGAATCTTAAAGCTATCTTTTTGTACTTCGAGTTTCCTATCCTTACTAGTCATAGTTGTAACACCCCTTCGATATAATTGTTGAACTAACTATAATAATTACAATAACTATTCCAAAATAAATCCACGCCATTGAAGAAGCAAAACCATAATCCATTTTCGAAATCATCGTAGTACTTATCTTCTCCATAACTTGGTTATCCGATCTCATAAAGAAATCAATAATAGTGTAAATCCAGTTCACTATAATCAATGGACTAATCATTGGAAAAGTTATCTTCCAAAATGTTTCCCACTTAGTACAACCTTCAATATCCGCAGCTTCATACATACTAGAACTAATATTTTGTAAACCAGACAAAAAGATTATAATTTGAATTCCCGATGCCATTGCGATGTCTTGTACCGAATTTACAATATCAAACAATGACTGGAATGCTCTGGTTCCAAAACCAGACGCTTTAAATACGTCTTCTAGAACCGATGTTATACTTGTACCTGATGCTTTCTGTATATAATCTTGCATCCCTGACAGTAATGAATTGTTAAACTCTAACCCTACTAAGACACCAGATGAAAGAATTACTGGTAGAAAAAAAACTGCTCTAACAAAAGCTCTCCCCTTAAATTCCCGATTTAATAATAAGGCTACGAATAAGCTAAATACCATGGTTGCTATAGAATTATAGGACATTCTAGTTATCTCACTTGATAAAAATCTATTAAATTCTGGATCTACCGCAAACGCTGTTGAATAATTCTTTAGCCCAATAAAGTCCATACTAAATCCATCAGTACTTAAAGTAACCTCGCATAAACTCATATAAAGAGACTGAAATAATGGTTTTACCATAAATGCCAGGAAACCAAAGATAAATGGTGCAATAAACAAATATCCGTATATTGCTTTTTTCTTTTCCAAACCGGAATATTTTTTAATTTTCATAAATTAACCTCCAAGTTTCCTAAATCTATGGATTCTCCACACTATAACTTCTTGCAGATACTGTAATTCCAGAGCCATTGTAATCATAACTACCATAATTTACATATACCTTGGTTCCATCCTCATAAACTGTAACAGTAACATCCTCTGACAATAGCTTATGATCCACAATTTTTTGATTAAATGTATGTCCGAGTTTGCCTTCATACTCTCTGTAAATATCTAAGGCTTTTTCATACCATGAATCAAAATCAGCTCCGTAATATTGTGTATATAAAGTATCCTGTAATATAATCGCTTCTTCTTTCATAAACACCCAGTATAATGATGCTCCTGATTCAGCTGATTCAAGAATACATTGTTGATAATCTTTTGCAAGATTTACAGCTTCTCCAGTATAATTAACATAACTATGTAATGCGATTTGATAAAATGGAATACTTTCATCTAAAATTGTGTACTGGCTACCTTTCAAATCCATATTCGTCACGTAATCAGCATAACCTACTGCATATTCATTACCATGATTAATCATGATACTAAGGCCTGAATCTTTAATATTTTTTGCAGACTCAACAAACTGTCTCAAACTTTCTTCTCTAGTTACGACATCTTTTGTATTATAATCTGCAGAAAGATAGTTTCCTGCATCTCTAAAGGAGACACCTGTTGCTCCATATTTTAGTGTGGCATCTTTAAGATTATTTATCATTTGTTGTCGTTTTTCCGGCTTTAATAGGTAATGTGAATCGTTCCAAGTTTCTTCACCATACCAGATTAACGAAAAGTTATATAACTCTACTTTTTCATCACTTGCATACTTAGCTGCATCTCTAAATGCAATAAAACCCTCCCAAATGTCACTGTTATAAGCAAATTCAACAACACCATCCATATAAAATGGTATATTACAGCTTTTTGTATAATTAATTACTTTTTGCAACTCCTTTTTACTTCCTAACTTAGAAACTAAATCTACTTTATTTAAAACTGACTGTCTAACTCCACCATTTGCCCAACCTGTTAGTTTAACAGCCATATTTTCAAACCCACTTTGACTCATTTGATCAATCATATCATAGGCTTCTTTGTAAGTGGTTAAAGGTAACGGTACTGATTTAGGAAATCCTAATACTTGTTGTACTTTATCTACTGCTCCAACAACTTCAACGACAACCGGTGTAGAGGTATCCTCTTTTTTAACCATTTCTTCATTTTCACTTAACAGATATTCTTGATATGCATATGCCATATCTACATAATCATCTGAATCTACAAAACGATAGCGTTGTTTTAAACTACCCTGCGGTACTTTTTGTTCAAACACATATACCGGTTCATTTGATTTAGAAGATACATCGTACGCCTCCGCATGGATTACACTGTAACTAGCATTAACATAATTGTAATTATGGTATCTTCCACTGATATCCGCTGATATATTAGCATAACTAGCACCATCTTCTAACATGCATATAAAGGAGGATTTCGCTTTTGCATTGGATATACCAAACACATTAAAAGCTGTTTGTGTTTCGTGCACCGAACTATCTTTCCCCTGTGCATAGTCCCAACCATATACATTTGAATAATAACTATTTTGAGCTAGTTTTCCATTATTAAAGTTAATGATTGCACCACCACCTTCAGGAACAAACATATAACCTTCTTCTTCTATAGAAGCTGCCCCCATATATGGTAATACATTAACTGATGTAATAGGGTATATCGGGTTATACGCTATGTCCTCCATCGGAAGTTCTACTAACAGATCTCCATTCTCAATACGGTATACAACTGATAAATTAAAGACAGGTTTTTCTTCCTTAGTCCCACCACTGTATAAAGCTAAATCTTCTTGATATTCAGCAAAGGTATATCCTGCTGCTTCAAAATAACCTTCTATTTTTTCCTTCATATAATCTTTTACACCATCGCGTATGATATATGTAATCTCATTTTCTAACATAGGATATGTACTTAATAACTGTTCTTTATTATCACTTGATTTCAAATTATTGATATCATATTTGCGATAATATTCTTTAATTTGTTTTATCTCAGAATCACCCATATTCCCAAAAAATATTTCCATTCTCTCTTCTGAAATAACTGGAGGTATAACAAATTCTTTTTCTGTTTCACCTATGGAATAATAAACTTTAATAAAATCCTCACCTGTTTCTATTTCATAGATACCTTTGGTAACACTGTAATTATAATTATTAAAAGTCGTTGTTACTCCATTTTTTGTTTTATAAGATATAATTACTGTTGACTTTAAATTGTCTTTATCTGAGGCTAATGCTAGCGTATCCTCGTCAGCATCAAGTGGATTGGAATACCATGTATAATTACTATCCTTTTGTGTTACTGCGAATCGTGTGGTTTCTGCATCTAACACAAATTTGAGTTTGTCATTTTCTAATACGTATTCACCTTTATCCTCAACATACGAATACACAGGTATACTTTCTTCTATATCTTCTTTCTCTGGTATAAGCATAATAATCGCAAAGCCAATTCCGATAACTAGACAGATTATTAACGGAACTAGTAATTGTTTCAAAATTGATTTACTTTTTTCCATGATTTTATCCATCCTCTCCTATAACCGGAACACTATTTCTTTATAAAGCGAAATAAAATAAGCAAGTGCATCACTAATCAAACTGAATAACAATAATAATATAAAAATAATGACTGCCATTCCAAACAACGAAGCAATTGTAAATAGAATATTCTTTCCTAAACTGTAGCTATGAATCATCATCATTCCCAAAAAGATTAACATTACTGTCCATATTAAAGAAATACTTGATAGAACCATATAGAATGATCCTTCTTCAGCTGTAATGCAATTACTCAAAAAAATTAACGGTATCTGAATTAAAGGATATGGTGTTAATGCATAAGCAGTCCCCATATATACTTGGGATAATGTACCTTTCCCATCAAACAAAGTCGTTAATCCCCAATTTGCTAAGCACCAAATAAGTAATGGAACTAACGTACTTGCTATTTGCATAAAAATATTAACATATTCCCAATTTACTCGCATAAATACAAAACTAGTGAATTGTAAACGCCAAATTTGAGTTAATAAAGTTAACAACACAATAACATTAGCCGCTGCTAATGATCCTCTTTTTTCATGGGTTAAATCCCAAAAACCATCGAGTGGGTGTGAAATAACATATAAGGCATATTTTAACGTCTTTCCAAGATGCTGGAGGTAAGCCTTATATCCTTGTATCGAATCAGAACTTACGAGATTTTTCAAATAATTCCACCTCCACTTTCAACTTTTTAAACTTACCAATCCCTAATGGGACTAATAATATTAAGAATACACCAATAAAAATATAGATAATATTTTCTTCGACAACTTCTTTTCTATAAAGTTTAAAGGCTTTTGAATAATTGGTATCATCCATATTGATTTTAAAGTAATCCATTGCTTTTTTATATTCACCTTCTCTTAATAAGGAACGGCCGATACCAACATAAGCTAACTTGTAGTTACCATTCTGACGTAGAACTTCTGTCCAGTAACTTGATGATTCACTATAATTACCCTTTTTATATTCCTCTAAAGCCTTGAATATATAATCACCGAATTCCGTTGTCTCAAACACTGTAATACTTCCATCTTTTGAATCTAAAACAAGCAAATCATTCCCCATGTTTTCTATTGCTGAAGGTGATCTAAAGTATCCCTCCATATTCCCCGCACCACCAAAGGCATATAAAAGATTACCTTGATCGTCATAGCCAAATATCCTACCTCTAGTTCTGTCTAATCCAAAATATACCTCATTCTCAAGAACACTAATATCTATAAACTTGGATGCCCCAGAATAACCACCTGCTTCTCCCCAGTCTATATCACCAATTGGAGGATATGTACCATTTTTTACAAGTATATCTGCACCCATAACATTTAACTTTCGAATTGGTTTAGCTTTATCATTCATTAAATCATTTCCAGAAAATGTAGTTGTAACAGCATAAATAAAGCCATCTAAATCCATATAAATGTTATCATATTCAGTTGGTACAAACGATTCCTGTTGGGCACGTTGAGCCTGAGTAGAAAGTTTTTTCCAAATATAATCAGTAACTGAATATGTTACTTTGTTTGCTCCAATAAAGCCGGTAAATGTTCCGTCATTTTCATATTTGATTAAACCCTTATTTATATTTTTCCCGAGAACAAATGCTCTTCCTGTTACATCAGCTACTACCTTAGTCGGAAAAAATGATAAGCTTTGATCAAAGGTTGCATCAGCGGGTTTTGTAAAATCCAACAAAAAATTCAAATCTTTATCAAGCTTTACTACTCTGTTATTATCTGTGTCAGCAATAAACATATCCCCCTCTTTTGTTACGTAAATATCACTAGGACTTGCAAAGGTTAATACTTCTGTATTGCCCACAAAACTATCAAATACACGTTTCACTTGATACTCTGTATTAAGACGCTCGATTTCTATAATTCGGTTATTACCAGTATCACAAATATAAATTAAATTATCTTTTACAAATAATCCTTGTGGATTAGATAAAGCTTTATCTAATCCCAAATCTTTATATATAAGTACATTCGTGACACGATACGCATCTGGCGATTCTTGAACTTCCCCCCAATAGTCGTACGTATATGTATAACTATCTGCCGCACTCACGGTAATTGGTGAGCAAAGGAATACAATGATAATTCCTGTTATTATGATTTTTTTAATTAAACTCTTCATTCTAGCTCCCATCTGCCTTATATCGGCTCTCTATAAAATGAATAGCCGGTATCAATCTTTAATACCAGAACTTGCCATAGTCTCTAATATTTGACTTTCAGACAAAATAAAACAAATAATCGGTACTATCATAACTACTACTGTTACCGCTGCTGCTTGACCTGTTCTTGCAATACCACCACTTTGAATCTGTGATAAAGCATAAGTTAACGTCTTTTTCTCCTCAGAATAAATCACTGTAGTAGCACTGTTATTCCAAAGCCCTTGTACAGAAAAGATTATTAATGTTAGCCAAGCCGGTTTAACGTTTGGCATAACTATCTTTGAAAATACTGTCCATTCTTTTGCGCCATCAATTTTAGCTGCTTCTATTAAGGGCATAGGTATGCCTTCACAAAATTGTTTCATAAGGAACAAGCCCATTGGCGCAGCAAATGCTGGAAGTAAAATCGCCCAATATGTATCTACAATATTTAGTTTACTCATTGTCAAATAGTTTGGAATTGCTGTTACATAACCGTTAAACATTAAGGCAACAACAACCAAGTTGAAAAACGTCTTCCCACCTGGAAAATCATATTTTGCTAAAACAAATGCTGCCATTGAGGCAAGAAGCAAATGTCCTAATGTACCGACTACCGTAATAAATGTAGTATTAAAGAAATATCTTGAAAATGGTATCCAAGACTGACCCATTGTAACAAATAAATCTGCAAAATTATCAAAAGTTATATTTTCAGGTAATAAACTAGGTGGAAAACGGAATAATTCATCAAGTGGTTTTAACGCACTACCGACAGCGAATACAAGCGGAAATACCATAATCGTTGCAAATATAATTAACATGAAATAGATACCAAAATCTCCCGCCCGAGATCGATTCGGTTTTCTTCTTTTTAATATTTGGATTTTGACTGGTTTATCATCCTTAATAATTTTTTTTCTTTTCATAATCAGGTACCTACTCTCTTTAATAATGCCTGTATTGCCTTATTACATAGTATCATGGTCAAGAATAATAACGTTGCAATAGCAGAAGCATATCCCATTTCATATCTGGAATAACCATAATCGAATAGATGAGTAACAACTGTATGAGCAGCATAATCTGTACTTGGATAACCAAATAAAGACATTGTTACATCACATACACCAAACGCTGCAGTAATTGCCATAACTGCACCAAACATTAGCATTGGTTTCATACTTGGAAGAGTAATAAACCACAGCTCTTGCCAACGATTGCGTATGCCATCCACATAACCAGCTTCATATAACGAATTGTCAACACCTTGTAAACCAGCTACAAAGGATAAGAATCCCGTCCCAAGACTCATCCATAAGATTACGAATACAGTAATAGTTAACATATATTTAGGATCTGTTAACCATAAAATTGGTGCGTTTATAATTCCAAGCTTCATCAACCAAGAGTTAACATAACCATATGCATCTCCACGGAAAAAGATTGTAAAGATAACAAACACATTCCCTGCAATTGAAGGTGCATAAAATACAATGACAGCAATCGCACGAATCCATCTTGGCAATTCATTAATAAACCATGCAAATACAAACGACATCATATAGCCAATTGGTCCTGTAATAACAGCTATAACAAATGTATTTTTTACAGCTATTAAGAAAACATCATCTTGTAACACTAGATTTATATAGTTTTCTAAACCAATAAATTTAGGTGGTTCTAAAATATTGTAATAAGTAAAACTATAAAATATTGATGATATCATCGGCAATATATAGAATGTAAAAAATAAAACTGCATAAGGAAGTAAAAATAGATAACAAGTCTTTCTTAATTTTGCTGTCTTACAACCAATAATTATATTTGTCTTCTTCATAGTCAAATACCTTTTCATAAAAGCTATCATCTTCTATCCTCCTTAATCAATTGACAAACCAAATTCTTTACGTTTCTTCCTAATTTCATCATTAATTACTCTTGTATAATCTAACAAGGTTTCTCTTGCATCTTCTTTATCATTAATTACTTTTCTTATAGCGTTTGTAATATGTCTTGTAGTATAATATCCACCAGGAATTTCTCTATATCCAACTGACCAATCTAATTGTTCTTGCAGTATTTTAATTTGATCTGCACTCCAAGATAATTGTTCGAATGCGTCTTTATTAGCTGTTGCATACCTAGCAGATGAACCCAGTATACTTTCAATTTCACGTCCAAAACGAACTTGCGTATCTGTGCTTACCCACCATTTCATAAATTCCCATGCATTTTGTTTAACTTCCTCATCCTTGTTTTTGATCATGATACAAGATACTCCAGCTGTCTGCATAGAACGATCAATTGTTGTTGTACCGTCAGCATTTACTTTCTCTGTACCAGGTAAAAGAGTAAAATCCCATAATCCTCTAATTTCAGGTGCAGATACAACTAATGTATTATATGTAGTATAATCAGCAACACCGATTGGCATTTCACCAGATCTAAATCTACTAGCAAAGTCAAATTCAATTGGTATTCCATAATCAGTATACAGTCTAGTGTATGTATCAAATGCTTTAGCACCTGCTTCGTTTGATAATACAGTTTCTGTACCTTGTTCGTTATATATTGCCCCACCATTTTGATATACCATAGCATACAGAATCGGAAGATTCGTATAGTGTATACCAACAGACATATTATTGCTTTGAATTGTAGGTAGAATGTTAATAATATCTGACCATGTATCCGGAACCTCTAAATCTAGTTCTTCCATTATATCCTTACGATAGAACAAAACATTAAATGTTTGTGTTTCTGGTAGTCCATAAATTCCACCTTCAAATTTAAAAGGTTCATATGCACTAGGATAAAACTGTTCTAATACTTCTTCATAATCGTCAAACTGCGTCAAATCTTCTACTGCATTACGTAGTGCATAATCAACCGACAATGCAGAATCGACGGATAATACAACATCCGGACCATTTCCAGCTACGACGGCACTTAAAAGCGCACTAGCATTAACCAACTTAACATTAACTGATATTCCTGATTGTGGTGTGAATGTATCATCAACCATTGTTTTTAATATAGTACTTTGATCTCTACCTGTTACTAGCCATACTTCAACTACTTCTGATTCCTTCTCATCATATACATTACCAAGAGTATCGTAATCTACAACAAAGGAAGCAACAAATGACTTGATTTCATGTATAGCTTTGTCTAAAAAGTTGACCTTTTTTTCAGATGGCTTATTATCCACTCCTGATACCACAATATAATCCACAGCAAGTTTACTTTCACTCATATTAAGAATTGATGTACCAAGTGATGTAATATTGTCTTTAAAATTTCCCAACATTTGTGTGATTTTATTTGGTTCTTCAGAAAAACTTTCAAGCTGTATTGCCAGCGTTTGCGCTGTTGCAATCTTATCTGATTTTTGACCTGTATATGCAACAAAATCATCTACCACTTTATATAACCTTTTTGCTTCAATTCCCATAGCTTCAACTGAATCCGGGTATACTTTATCAAGATTATAATCTCTAAATTCATCTGGTGTAGCACCCGTTAACACAAGAATATTACGATAAATTGTATTCAAACGAAAAACACTGTCCTCTAGTTCACTAAGAATTTCACCCATATCTCCAAGCGTGACCTCCAAGCGAATCTTATGCTTTCCTTCTTCCATATAAAACGAATATGGATTTTCATTTTCGTCAGATAAAGTAAGCATATCCCATTCGTTAGCATAATCAAATTGTATTACTTCTGCTTCCGTAAAAGGTATCTTCCCGTCAATATACAAAGAACGACAAGAAATGCTACCTCTTTGATAATTTTGTCTACCTTTAATCGTAATGTTATAATACCCATCTTCTGGGACTTCAAATTCCCATTCAATCCATTGCCCTGTAAAACTCCATGACTCTCCACCCACATAGTTTAGAACAGTATGGAATACATCATATGGTTCCGTGTTTGGTGCTGATCTATCATACTTCGCATATAAAGACGGACTTGAACGCAATACAGAATCCTCACCTTGAATGATTTTAGTATAATTCTTGGCATTATCACTCATATTTACTTGTGGAGCCATTGATACATATGTACTGTAATCCGGCAAATTCACCTGTGGTTCTAACGAAATTTTTCTCAGAACCATTGGTTCATTAATACTTTCAAATGCCAGGGTATTCTCACCTTCTTGAAAATAAAACAAATATGGGCTTGACTCATACCCCATCTCATCTTTGCAGTACGCCGCCTGCCAATCAAATACTTCTATCTGTGTTGGCCTAATATCATTTCCCTGATTATCTTTTTGAACTTCTTCCCCATCTGTCCAAAGTCTTGAGAAAGTTAAATTTCTTGCCCCATCGAATGGATATTCTCCATTAATCAACAGACTTCTTTCAATATCTACCCCTCTAGATTCTTCGGGTATATATTCAAAATAGACATTGTAAAAACCTGCTTGATCTACGTTAACCTGCCATTCCACATAAGAATCATCGCCTGTGTATAAAGCTTTTTCTTCACCATAATAATCTGTTAGTAATTTAACTTCACCTTGGCTCTTATAGTTCATAATATCAACATCAATACTCTCAGAACCATAATTCACTTCATTGTAAGTTTTCAAATATTGACTATATGTGTTTTCTCTTTCAACACTTTCAACTCCTTGAGTCAAATCAACATCTTCATACTTTTCATGGAAGTCCACTTGATTGTTAGATTTTAGTACCCAAATCGTTATTAAGATCGTGGCTACTAATACCAAAAAAACTGTTATTCTAATCTTTTTTCTCATCTCATCTACCTCATTAGCCACTAATAAATATCTAATATAGCTAAACCCTTTTGCAAATTTGATATTATTTTTGTTACTTCTTGCTATAATGATATAATGTTTTGGTAAATATTACTTATCAAAAATTGCTAATAACTAAACATCTATTGCTACGTATGCCGTTTTCTTAATAGTTCATTATACATATTTACTTTTTTATGATTATGTTATATTATTATTTTAGTTATTATTTCAATATAATTTACAAATTTTTACTAATATTTCCTTTCATTTGAACACAATACTATAAAATCAATATAAATATTAAACATTTTAAACAAAAACAGTAATATTATAATAATGTAATAAGTTGCCTATTCTGTCATTTTATCTAAATAAGGATGAAGCTTCAGAATCTATTGGCTCAATGCATACTTATGGAGGTATTTTATATGGAGAAATCAAAACAATCTCATGAAGACTCAGACTACTATCAGCCATATAACGATTTTACTGAAAGAATCTTTAATGGACAGCAAGAGGTAGTGAGTTTTTTACAAAATTCTACTATACGCATATGGTTTAATAATCAAGCTGCAGATTTCCCACCTCATTGGCATACTGCTGTTGAAATAATAATGCCTCTAGAAAATATTTTTACAGTTAGTATCAATCAAAACGAATACAATCTTAATGTTAGTGATATATTAATCATCCCATCTACTTGCCTTCATGAACTTATCGCTCCCGAAAGCGGGTGCCGGCTAATCTATCTATTCGACTTTTCCATTCTTTCTAAACTACAAGGTTTCTCAAGTATTGCACCAACATTAATGGAACCAGTTTTGATTACATCACAGAATACTGCAAATATGCATGAATCAGTATATAATTTGCTACTAGAAATCAGGGATGAATATTTTAGTACCAACGATTTTAGAGAACTTGCAATTTATTCACATCTACTAACATTATTAATATATATAGGTCGTAATAGATATGATAGTACTATGAATGAATCTCACGCTCGTACATACAAGCAACATGAAAACATCGCTATCTTAAATAGTATCTTGAACTATATTGATAACAACTATTCTGAACGAATTGCATTGGATATGATTGCAGATACTGCTGGATTTTCAAAATATCATTTTAATAGATTATTTAAACAGTATACTGGTACTACTTTCTATAATTATTTGTGCAATAAACGTATTCAAGTTGCAATGGATCTACTAGCGAAACAATATTATTCCATCACAGAAATTGCACTTCATACTGGCTTTGAAAGTATTGCCACCTTTAATAGAACTTTCAAGAAATTTAAGAACTGTACTCCAAGTGATTATCGTAAAAAATATAGCTCTGGAATCTCAAACCTTCATCATCGAGATTTTCCTTAATCACCAAATTAATGCTGAAAAAGTGTTACAAATCATCGTTTATCTGCATAAACAGTGTTTGTAACACTTCTTTGTTAATTAGAATTAAATTATCTGTATTTCTATTTTTACATTTTTATACTCTTCTTTAATATCTTTTTCTTCCGTCATATCGAGTATAGGAAATCCAGCTTTATTAAAATGTACTCGTCTTATACCTGAACTTCTTGGTTCTTCAAGTCCTGCTCTAGCATGATAAACATTCCAGATTAATCCATCGTCATCTTCTACATATGAATTATGACCTGGTCCATACTGACCTGGAACACTACAAGATGTTAACAACGGATAATTTGTTTTTACCCAGCTATCTGGAGATAACAAATCAGATCCTTGTTTGGCAGTTAACAATCCGACAACATACGTTGCATCCACCGCTGCACTGGAAAATGTAAGATATAATTGTCCATCTCGGATTAATGCAAATGGACCTTCATCTACAAAAGTATGATTATTCGCCCAGCCATAATCTGGTTTTGATAACAGCACTGGATCAGATGTCAAACTCCAAGGTTCATCAGGATTTTGCTATGTATAACCATGCTCCATTATCTACTGGAACAAATTGTCGCTGTGACCAAACCACGTAATATTCATTCTCCCAGCTAAAAACGGTCATATCTAGCGATATAACTTTTCCTTCCTCACACAAATAAGAACCATCTTTTTTCACAACACGTTTTGGTGCTGACCAATCGTCACGATTCGTTGGATTTCCTCCCCTTCTAAGTTTCATAACATGAGATTCTTCGCATAGAAACTGTCCAGGTGTGGCTGCGTGGAAAATATATAAATCTTCTCCTATTGTATGTAATTCGGGTGCCCATAGCAGATTACCAATAGATTCATATGTAGTAGAATCCAATATCAATACTTCTTCTGCGTCTACTAAATCGGGTATATTATCAGCTTCCCTTATGAAGATGGTATGGTTCCCATCCGCATCATTTGTAGCTATGAAATAATATTTCCCCTCCCATCTAGCAATACACGGATCAGCACGATTAATTGCTATAGGAAATGGGTAATGGTCCTGATGAATCTTTCCATTCACTTCATATCTTCCTGGTTTTTCAAAATCTATAGAGTCCGATTCCCAGTCGACTTTTCTTCTACAAGAGGTACCATCAGAATAATGTAATAAAGCTTTTATATTCTGTAATTCCTCTTTTGATGATATTATTACTTGATCTGGTACTGAAACACCTGAATTCTCCGGTGTTTCCAAACGAAGAGTCAATTGATTTACAATCTCTTTATCTACTTCAATTTCATTACCTGGGATTGTTTCTTCAATCCCAAGTGATATTTCTTTGAAATCTACAGATTCAATTCGAACTGAATCTGATACGCTATCCAGTTCCTGTATCTCTTTCCATTCGTTTTTGTACCAATTCCCATCTGTATCATTCCATTGAATAATATAACTTTTCAATTCTTTCGAATACTCACATAAAACCTGATTAATAACCGTATTCGCCTTTAAATCAAGGAAACCTATTTCATTGTATTGCAACAAATCCTTCGATGTAAAATAAAGGACCTTCCCCTTACTCTCTTCTTCGATTTCACCAAATGCTTCTGTCCGAACAGCCACTACGCCGAACATTCCATCTTCCTGTTTGAACAGATACGGAGATTTCAAACTTTTTGCAGTTAGTACACCTTCTTCTCCTTCCGTTGCTTTTGCGAACAGAACACCACAATTATGGTTCAAAGGTCGGTAACTATCGTTCTCATTCTTAATTGCAAGATGCATACTATATGCAAGTTTAGCCGAATATATACTATCCTCTTGTGGAAGACGCGTATAGCATGCAACTGAAGTTTTATTCTTCAACATAATATTCCTCCGTAGGCCTATTTAGTTAGATAATTCTAAGTATTCATTAATAGTAATTCTTAAACTTTGTGGGACTTTATGAGTAAGTTCTACACTACGTTTATCAGGTTGTGAATCACCGATATAGATTGAATACGTCCCTGGTAACACTACTCGTTTTCCTTCTTCATCGCATAACGAGAATGCTTCTAGATCTAAGTGCATAATTACTTGTTTCGTTTCACCTGTTGATAAAGCTACTTTCTTAAATGCCTTAAGCCCTGCATTAGGTGTACCCTCACGTTCTGCTTTCACATAAACTTGTACCGTCTCTCTTGCATCCATATTTCCAGTATTGGATATATCAAGGGTGATATCAACACCTTCCTTGCTGGCTACTTCTGATGATAGTTCTACATTCGTAATCTCAAATGAAGTATAGGTTAGTCCATAACCAAATGGATAAAGAGCGTCATTCTTCATATATCGATAAGTACGATTCTGCATAGCATAATCTGTGAATGCTGGTAATTCTTCTGTAGTACGATAGAATGTGATTGGTAATTTCCCTTCAGGTGAAAACTCCCCGAACAATAATTCTGCAATTGCCTTACCACCTTGTGCACCTGGATACCAACCTTGGATAATAGCAGGAATATGTTCATCCGCCCAGTTAATAGCCAATGCGCTACCAGATAAAACGATTAATACAACTGGTTTTCCTGATTCATACATTACTTTTAATACTTCCTCTTGTAAACCTGGAAGATTAAGATTTGACTTATCTCCACTTGCATATTGGTTACCTTCATCGCCCTCCTCACCTTCTAATCCAGAGTCAAGACCAAGGCAAGCAATCAAAACATCACTCTCCTTGCAGATACCTCTTACTTCAGCAATCCTATCATTCTCTTGTCCAAGACCGCTAATTCTATCTTTACATAGATGACAACCTTCTGAATATAGTACGCGTACATCATCACCAAGATAGTCTTGTATTCCTTCGTTAATCGTTACATAACGTGATGCTGTTCCTTCATAGTTGCCAACAAGCGCTCTTCTGTTATCCGCATTCGGACCAATAATTCCAATTGTCTTAACTGCATTCTTATCAAGAGGTAATAAATTATCTTCATTCTTAAGCAATACCAAGGTTTTTCTAGCTGTATCAAGATTCTTTTCCTTCATTATTTTAGAATCTACGATGTTATAGTTAATTGCATTGTATGGTACTTTCTGAGGCTCATCGAACAGACCTAACTTCATTCTAGTTGTAAACAAGCGTTCAACAGCAATTGTTACTTGTTCCTCTGAAACCTTCCCTTCCTTAACGGCTTGTGCAAGATAGAGGAATATGTTACCACAATTCAAATCACATCCCATAGAAACAGCTAATGCTACAGAGTCAACTGCAGAATCTGTTACATGGTGATATTCATGAAAGTCCTTAATAGCCCAACAGTCTGATACGACATGGCCATCAAATCCCCATTGTTCTCTTAAAGTATCTTTTAATAAAAACTTACTACCACAGCAAGGCTCTCCATTGGTCCTATTATAAGCACCCATAACGGTTTCTACTTTTGCTTCCTTCACACATGCTTCGAATGCTGGCAGGTACGTCTCCCACATATCTTGCATACTTACCTCTGCATTAAAAGAGTGACGAATATCTTCTGGACCCGAATGTACCGCAAAATGTTTTGCGCAAGCAGCCGTCTTTAGGTAATTCTCATCATCACCTTGAAGACCTTTAATATAGCTAACTCCAAGCCTAGCAGTTAGATAGGGATCCTCACCATAAGTTTCATGACCACGTCCCCATCTTGGATCTCTGAATATGTTTACATTAGGAGCCCAAAAAGTAAGTCCTTTATAGATATCTGTATCACCAAATTCTTGTTGCATATTAAACTTCGCTCTAGCTTCTGTCGAGACAGCATCTGCGACAGACTCAAGCAGCTCCTCATCAAAACTTGCTGCAAGTCCAATAGCCTGTGGAAATATCGTCGCTACTCCAGCCCTTGCAACACCATGCAATCCTTCATTCCACCAATTATACGAATTTACACCAAGCCTTTCAATTGCTGGGGCGCTATGTAACATCTGAAAACATTTTTCTTCTAATGTCATCTTGCTTACGAGTTCTTTTGCTCGTTCTTTATATTCATTGATTTTTTGCGTATTATTCACTAATTCTGCCATAAAATTCACCTTACCCATTCTTTTAATATTTTAAGTAGTTTTATTCCAACATAATATTCTAATAAACATTACTACTCACTATCTCAGTTAACTCAAGCACTTAATAAATTGTTCTATTATCTCTGTCCGGAATTCCTGATTTACGATAAAAATACGTGTTAATCTGATCTCTCCATTCCTTTGCGAGGCGTAATTGTTCCTCTAAGCGAGGTACCATTCTCTTATAAATATCTAGAGGTAAATACTCTTTAATCTTATCAATAGCCCTTATCATATTCTCTACATTTTCAACACCTTCAAAATGTGTATCATAAATATGTTGTATTACGGAATTACCACTTTTTAAAATATGAGTATATGGTACATGATGAAAGAACAAAAGAAGTTCATCAGGACAAGTTTCAATTGAATTATAGCTACTTGCCAAAGGCTCTTGATACGTCATCGCGTACCCTGTTCCAGTCTTACTTCTATCCACTCCAATCCCTAGATGATCTGCGCGGTGATAAGTTCCCCAACGATCATATTCATACCCATCTACATTAGGACCATAATGATGATTTGGATTTACCATCCAGCCGATTCCAAGTGGTGCTGTATATTGTTCATAGATAGGCCATGACCTCATTAATATATTAGTAATCGTAGTAATCACCTCTATATTAGAACCAAAGGTTATTTCTGCCCATTCTTTCGCAATACCTTCTGCAGTACAATCCCTCTGATAGGCTAATCTACCAAAACCATATAGATTCGCTGCTGCCAAATCATGCCCTGTCCAGTTTGGATCATTCCCTGTATTAGCAACTGCCGCGATACCGCAATTTTTCTGATTTAGCGCGTGACCGCTAATAATTTCACGAATCGTATCTTTCTGTTCTTGTAGATACGTATGGAACTGTAATATCTGTTCAAACATCGGTATAAGATAGCAGATATGTTTCTGTTGTCCTGTATATTCTTGCGCTATCTGCACTTCTAACATTTGATTTGTGTTATGTAATGCTCCAAACAATGGTGTAATTGGTTCCCTAACTTGAAAGTCCATAGGTCCATTCTTAATCTGTAAAATCACATTATCAAGGAACTTACCATCTAACGGTTTGAAATTATCATATCCAGATCTAGCACGGTCTGTGACTCTGTCCCTCCAATCTTGCTGACAATTATACACGAAACATCTCCATATAATTAAACCATCATATGGTGCTACAGCTTCCGCTAGCATATTAGCACCGTCGGCATGAGTCCTTCCGTATGTAAAAGGCCCTGGTCTCCCTTCTGAATCTGCTTTGATCAAGAATCCTCCAAGATTTGGTATATTCTGATATACTTCCTCCATCTTATCTTTCCACCAAGTTCTTACTTTGTCATCTAAAGGATCTGCACTATGTAAACCACCAAGCACCATAGGTGCCGCGAAATTCAAACTTAGAAACAATTGTATCCCATACTCTTTGAAAATACTTGCCATTGCACGAAGCTTTTCATAATACATATCACTAATTAGTCCAGTTGCATGGTCCTTCACATTTACATTATTTATAACTGTGGCGTTGATGCCAACCGATGCAAGTAACCTAGCATACATTCTTGTTCTATCATTCACAATAACTTCATTGTCCTGAAAGAAGAAGGATTTCCCTGAATATCCTCTTTCAATACTACCGTCTAAGTTATCCCAATGGTTTAGCATTCGATATGGAATATCTGGTGCCGTCTCATAATCTATATTTCTCACAGATTGGTTTCTTTGTAAATAACGAATTAATTTATATACACCATATAAAAAACCCTTACTATCTCCTGCTTCTATTACAATAGTCTGATCCTTAACATGTATATGATAGCCTTCTTTTTGAATACTTTGATCTGTGACAAAGTAAATACCTTTATTCAAATTCCATTCTTTCTGCAAATTTGAGCCATGTAATCTCTCACAATCTATCCCAAGAATTTCTTTAACTGCTAGTTGTAATTCCTTGATTGCTGTTTCTATTACTAAATCTGATTCTTTAACATAGATATTATTGAAGTATTTACAATCCTCATAATTACTTAATCTATGGTACTTTAGCCAAGCTTGTTCATATTCCATACTATTCATAAACTCCTTTTCACATAAATAAATATTAGACTCTTCTTATATTCCATTCACCAGACCGTAATTACTCTAACTAACAGTTAGTCTTCCAATTTTTACAAGATTGAAGTATAATAAAAGCAATGTATCATTAATAATTAACAAAGGGAGGACTATCTATGATTGAAACATTACATGGCATACACGAAACCGTTAAGTATCATGATTTGCCCGGTATTAAGCTATATCTTAATAGTGAAGCTGAGAATTATCCTCCTCATTGGCATACTGCTTTGGAAATAATTATGCCTTACCATAATTCTTACACCATTATAGTCGATGACATTTCTCATACAATTAAGGAAGGTGAACTCTTTCTCATTGCACCAGGAACCATTCATCAATTGCAAGCACCCTTAACTGGAGATCGTTTGATACTTCTTCTTGATTATTCTCAGATTTGTAACGTAAATGGTATGACTGCTTTACTACCTTCCCTACGCCCTTATGTTTTAATTAGCCATGAAGAATCTAGACAAATCCTTCAAACCCTACAAGATTCTCTTAATGCAATTTATCAAGAATATGTACAACCTTCTCCATACAAAGAAGCAAGCCTTAAAGCACTTATCATTCAATTCTTTGTTTCCATTGGTCGTTATAAATTGAATGCTGCAGAGAAGTTTCCTGGAATTACAGTCACAAAACAATATGAATATATCGAAAAATTCATGCAGATCTGTGATTACATAACTGCTCATTGCACAGAAAATCTAACTGTAGATGAATTAGCAGTCTTAGCAGGTTTTAGTAAATTTCATTTTATACGTCTATTCAAACAATTCACGAATGTTACTTGTTATGAATATTTGATACAAAAACGAATCGAACTTGCAGAACGCTTACTCATCGAACCAGACTTAACAATAACACAAGTTGCTCTACAATCTGGTTTTGGAAGTCTCTCCTCGTTTAATCGAGTATTTAAGACTTCAAAAAACTGTACACCAACCGAATATAAGAACATGAACGTACATAAGAACTTATAATTAGCTTATTCTATACCTCTTGCAAAAGGTGCCATTGGTAACCCTGCTTCATTATAGAGAAGGGCACCTTTTGGAGCATTGGCATGACAATATCTAAGGTATCTTGGTCTACCATCCTTCTCCCATTGTAAATGGATTCTGTCCCCCTTGACCTTTGCATGAACTGTTTCATAAATTTCTTCATCACCTGCTATTTGGAAATCAATTAATTCATCTACTGGCCTATGTTTTCGACTGATTCGGTCTTTGATTAGTAATTCATTAACATGACCACAGGTAATTATAATTTCTGTCTGTTTCTCATCAGACACAACATGAATTTGTTCAATGGTTGGTCCGCTATATTCCATATTCATTCCATATTGTTTTGCGCAGACAAGTCTTGCAAGACGTTCGCCTACCTCCTTTTTATTCAAAGGGTGGAGATCATTATCTTCTCCTAAATCAATTGCGCAAGCCATTCCCGTATTCTCGATTTTTAGTAAACGTTCTTGTTCTTCTCTAAGTTCAGGCCACCCACTATTTACTTCGTCTAAATCGATTGTAAAATTAGGCAATTGTACATAATAATATGGAAGGTTACCTTGATTCCATTTTTCTCTGTAACCACGAATCATCTCAGCACTAAGAGACTCATAATTAAATGGATTATTCGTATTCGATTCTCCTTGATACCAAATCATTCCGTTTATAGTATATCTATGACATGGAGCCATCATACCATTATAGAGTCCTGTTGGTTTCCAGTTCACAAAATCCGTTGGAGGAATTTTCTCGGCATATGCCCCAATCTTATAACTCCAGGTTCCCGTAATATCAACAATTTCCTCCTTCTTATGATGTTCTCCAGTAAAAATACAGTATTCTTTATTCGGTGTAAATCTACCTGCACCATTATCACATTTAACGCGAATTGTAATTATATTTACGCCTTCATGAAGAACATCCTTTGGTATGTTGTACTTTCGAGGTGGATATTGATATTCCGTTTTCCCTATATAAGTCTCATTCACGTAAACTTCATCACTATCAACAATTGTTCCAAGCCATAGGTTCGCTTTCTTTCCAACCATGCTGCTAGGTATCAAAACTTCTTTCTTAAACCATACAACTCCAATAAACTCTTTTAATGGAGTATTCTTAAAAAGCACTGGTAGCTCCACTGTATCCCAGTCAATTGTAGAACAATCGTTTTCATACCACCTTTTTACTAATCCAATATCACGGTAATCAACTTCACTATGCCATTCCATCATCTGTTGTTCATTCTTATCTTGTTGGCGTTTTACATATGAATCATCACGATATATATCCGCTATCTCTAGCTCTTCCTTAAAGTCTGCTAACATCTCACGACTCATCCATGATTGAATTCTGGAACCACCGTAACTAGCATTAATCAAACCAATCGGTACATTGGAATTTTCATATAAGAATTTCCCAAAGAAATACGCTGTAGCTGAGAAATCTCTAATTGTATCTACCTGCGCTTCCCTCCAGCTGCCACCTAGAAGTTCTTCTTCTGGCTTGTGAAAATTACAACATTCTAAAATCTTAAACTGCCTTACATATGGCATGCAAGCATTCTCTATTTCCTCTGGATATTGATCTTTCACTCTCTCCATCGGCAATTCCATATTAGATTGACCTGCACAGATAAACACATCACCAATACATACATTCTTAATACAATATTCTTCTGCTTCAGAATCACTTATTATAAGTTTACAATCAGTGGATTCTTCTTCTGTATCGATCCATGTTTCCCAATATCCTTCTTGATTTACAATTGTAGTACTAACTTGTTCCTTTTCCTCCGATCGTCTTAATAAAATTACAGTAACCTTTCTACCAAAACAATCGTATCCCCATATACGTACATGTGCATTTCTCTGTAGAATCATTCCATCACTAAATAAACTTGGTAATTGCAAATAACTCATGTTAACAATTCTCCTTAATTTCAGATTAATATTATTAAAGACGCAAATAGAATCTATATTAACTATAGCAAAGTTTTTTAATGACTACTAATTTAAAATTGCTTACTATTTGATAAAAATTGCTATTTTTTGAGTAATAAAATTTAATAAACCAGGCATTGCTTTACTAGCAATGCCTGGTTTGATTTCTCCAATTACACCAGATAATTAAATTGTTTAAAACATGCCGCTTGTTCTGATTCTTCACCATTGGCTGTTGCATATAATCCGACTGTACACCCTACAAACCCACCTGCAACTTCTGTTGAAAGTACATGTATATCCACAGCTGAAACAACCGGAAATTCTTTCCCATTCTCAATTGTTCCCATGGTTGCCTGTAATCCTTCTATTCGCATATAGATTTCCGTTACTCCTCCTGCTATACTGCATTCTCCAAGTAATCGGTCCTCACCAGATTCACATAAGATCACATATGCATGATCCTTATCTAACTCAATTCGTAAATGATATTCATTACTTTGCACAAGCGCCAATCCTGCACGTTCTTTTCCTTTCAGATTGTCGGTAACAAGTTTTGCGGTAGCTAGAAAATTATGATGTTGCTGCCTAATACTGATATATGAAGGACTGGCTTCTTCTTTTAATGTTTCCTTTCCACAAGTTAACCATAACCCTTCCTTTTCCTTCAATTGATACATATCCTTGCGTGGGTTACGAAGAAACAAGAATTCGTGACCTAATTTGTTAATAGTACTAAAGTCATAATCTTTTGATCCACCAAGTACCGTTACCGAATCTTTATTGCGATAAGTGTATGATTCCTTGTCAGTCTCCGGATTCCATTCTGGTAAAGCAATCTCTACCTCTTCAGTTAACATGCCTACAAGTGGATTTACAACAGGCCAATCATTTTCCCATACAACTTTAGCGAGGAAGGTTTCTCTTCCCAAAGTTGTATAACCGTCTTGTTGCCTGACAGCTAACATAACCATATACCATTCACCATTCTTTGTTTCAAACAAATCCGCATGCCCGACATAACGAATTGGATACTCTTTCCCCAGATGACGATGCGTCAATATAGGGTTACAGGTGTTATTCTCATAAGGTCCGAATAAATTGCGGCTTCTACAAATCGTTACGGCATGATCCGGGCCAGTTCCCCCTTCGGCATGCATAATGTAGTAATAGCCATTTTTCTTGTATAGATGTGGACCTTCTGGCCAAATAACGTTTCTCATAGCGCCATTCCACACGTCTTTTGGTTCACCAATCAGTTTCATCGCATTCAAATCAAGTTCTTGTGTCCAGATATACCAATCTCCACCATACTTACATCCTTCTGGATTTGGACGTGTTCCCATATAATAACATTTTCCATCCTCATCGAAGAATAAGCTTGGATCAATTCCTTGAGCTCCTTCCAGATAATATGGCTCTGACCATGGTCCTTCCGGATTTTGTGCTGTCACTATGTAGTTACCACCATGTGATATGTTAGTACAGATAACATAAAATATACCACCATGATAACGAATGGTTGGTGCAAACAAACCTCCTGAATGTCCACTGCCTTGTAAAGGAAGCTGTGATTCCCTATGCATTGCATTACCAATCTGTTCCCAATGTACCAAATCTCTACTGTGAAGAATTGGTAGTCCTGGAAAATAAGCAAACGTTGAGTTCACTAAATAGAAGTCCTCTCCTACCGCACAAATTGATGGATCCGGATAGAATCCTGGCATTATAGGGTTTTTAGCAATTACTGTCATATTCTCTTATCTCCAATCTTCTGTTTTCTTACTTTACATTAATCTATTTACCACATCCTATAATTTCCACTTAATGCAAGAAATGCAAAGAAATAGAGACAATTGTCATAATATCTTCTCTCTCCTGTCCTTAATGGCATCTCCCAGAAACGTTGTACCCAATCCTTATATTGTGTATTCTTCGCAGCAAGGGAAGCCTGCGCTACGGTAGCAGTAATACCATATGGATGCAGTGCATCCTGTTCAATTACGGTACCATCTACTTCGTATATTTTATATGGTTCTCCTTTTCTTACCACACCAAGATAATGTTGAATGCGATCAGCTGCAATTCTCTGTCCACAATCAATACCAAACCATTCGTAGTCTAATCCAATGTTTGCAGCTGTACGATATGCATCACTATAGAACCAATCATGCCTATCGTGTCCCCATGCCAGTTTCCTACTCATTGGACTTCCATCAAATTCAGCATACTCAGCACTAAATCCAGTAACAGGATGACATGCTTTGGCTAGATATTCACGACTAGATGCCGTTGCTTTCTTCCAGAATTCACGATCTTCTTCATACGCCCACTGTGAAAACAATTCATAAAAATGTGGTAAATGATAAGAAGGATCTGTAAAATCAACGCCAGGAACAAACAGTATCTGATAATTTTCTTTATTCCACATTGGATGTCCTGCTCTACCATTCTCCCCTTTGTGGATACAAGCTTTCAAGATTTCCTTAGCTTCCTTAGAATACTCAAAGATTTTCTCGCCGTCTCCCCATCTATGCGACGCAAAGAACAATGCCATTGCAAAGAACTCTTCTCCATCTGGTGCGGGGCCACTTGCATTCTTCGTTCCGTCGATAGCACAAGACCATGCAAAATATCCCTCATTCTCACCAGAATCCATCCACATATATGTCTTCGCCCATTTCCATAGACGGTCAAACTCTTCTTTCATATTCAGCTGAACACAAATCATCATAGCATAAGACATTCCCTCTGTTCTTACATCATTATTACCTGTGTCTACAACATATGCCATATCCTCTCCGTATTCAAAATATAACCGCTCATCATCTGGTCCGTAGAAAAATGTCTGTTTGATCTCTTGTAAACGGTTTTTAATCTCTTCTTCTTTAATTCCTATTTCATAAAATATATTACGATAATTTTTTTTCATAATTTCACTTCTCACTCCACTCCCAAAAACATATGGTAAAGTGAACCTCCTTCCAAATGGTTTAATTATAGATAAAGTTGCTAAACTTTGCGTTGCCACCTGTTTGTTTTGTTGCGTATGTAAACAGTCCAAAACGACACCCTGTAAAATGATCTAGCTTAAAATATAACTTATGCTTGACCCCGATTTGCACAAATTCTGTTCCATTGTGATAGTAGAATCTTGCCTCATCCACCATATTCTGAAAATTCACTTCTACCTTTACTCTCACCTTACCATGGTTCACTTCTACCTCTTCCCATTCATGACCTTCTGAATTGTCTCGTTCCATCGCGCTTAAAGAATCATCGGTTGACTCTCTGTTTTTCATGACCAAATAGTTCTTTCCTTCTCTTTTTGTAACTGCAACCATACCATAGCACCCTTGTAATGCGCACAGTCCTGCATAATCACCCTCCAAGATATCCTCTGCATCAATCGTAACTTCTGCACAACAGCTAGGGAATAACATTCTTTGTGTTAATGTGTTTCTTGCTTGAGTTAGATTATTGCATAATTTAGCTGTCGTAATCTGATAATATCCTTCTTCCCAATTTAAAGAAATATTCTCCTTATCTGATTCATGGTTAAACTGCCATTGCTTTTTCATAATATATCCATCTTTCTCCGCGGTAGGAGACTTAAAATCATCACTCCCAATCAGTGGGGTATACGAGTAATCGGTTCTTGTACTTTTCGTTATGATTGCTTCAGGCACCTTTCCTCTCTCACCAAAGATAGGAAAATCATTTTCCCACGTAACTGGTACCAGCACTGGAATTCTACCTACTGCACCATGGTCCTGAAATAATACACCATACCAATCTCCTTCTTGGGTATCTACAATACCACCCTGCGCTACTCCCTGATTACAATAACCTCTATCATCATCAAGAACATCTCCTCCAATGAATTCTCCCTCTAGTGACGTTGCATAAAAGCATGCTTCCACACGTTTCCACATATCTCGTCTGGAGTGTATGAAGAATACATAGTATTTTCCATTGATCTTATACATATGTGATCCTTCATATCCTAATCCGGGGTGTCCCTCATCATTAACAATAAGACGATGAAGCCCTCCCTCTAATGGCGCTGATAAATCCTCATTTAGTTGTGTAAGCCATATCTCCTTATTTCCATATACAATATACACCTTATCATCATCGTCAAAGAAAAGTGAACAATCATGATAAAAGCCTTGAATACTATGTTTTTCCCATTTTTCTTCAATATCTTTTGTTGTAAAGAGATAAGTTTTATGTGTATCGTTTGCTACAAAACATACATAATATGTACCCTTATGATATCGTATGGAAGCTGCCCACATACCCTGTCCATAGATATTTTTCTCTCCTTCCATACATTGTCCCTCTGTACTATCCAATGTTTCATATACATAGGTTGCATGTTCCCAGTGTATTAAATCATAGGAACGTAGTATTTCACAGCCTGGCATAAAGTGCATTGTCGTAGATACCATATAATAGGTATCTCCTACTCTAATCACATCTGGATCAGGATAATCTAGTTTAATAATTGGATTAGGATTCATATCAATCCCCCTTGTCTTTTTTTCATAATAAATATATCAACACACATTTTATCTAATATTAATTATAATAAACTTCTCAGAAAAGGACTTATTTAAAATTGCTTACTATTAGACACAAATTGCTATTTTAATTCAACTAAACGATATTCAATTTGTATTTTCATTATTTACTTATCGGTTCACTACGTAGCTTATGACAACAAGCGAACATAATTGATAACAATATCATTATGTTCGCTTGTTTTAGTTCAATGAGAAAGGATATCAACAATAAAATGCATCTATTACTTCACTACCTTCTTTTACAAAAGCGATATATTGATTGATTTCAGCATGTATCTTAAAAGTTTGCTTTCCTTCATATCTCTTCTTATCAATTGTGCTTATCCATACTCCCTCAGGTAGATATACACTTCGCTCTACCTGCCCTCTTTGCATAATTGGTGCAAAGAGAATATCCTCTCCAAACATATACTGGTCTTCAAGTGTATAGCAGATATCTTCATTATAGTAATCATAGAACATAGGACGCATTAATGGAGATCCTGTTTTACTTGCTATATCCATGTATTTCATAATATATGGTCGTAATCTTTCTCTAGTTTCAATTATGTTCTTTATTATATTATAATTCTCTTCTCCAAAAGACCAGATTTCATTCGGTCCTCCACTTCTTTCAATGATTCCTGGGTTACGTTCCTCTTGATTCTTAGTACGAAGTCTGGAACCATGTAGACGCATAATCGGCGAAAATAATCCAAATTGAAACCAACGAACAATTAATTCCCTAAAATCTTCACTTTCCGTATCTCCACAAAGGAAACCTCCAATATCACTATTCCACCAAGGTATTCCGCACATCCCCATTGATAAACCGCTGGTAACGCTTTGTTTAAGTGCATTCCAGTCAGACATGATATCCCCATTCCATACAGCTGCACCGAACTTTTGACTACCTGGGTAAGCAGCTCTGGTCAACGAAATGATATCCTCTTCTCCCTCTTCATATAGCCCGTCATATATCATCTTGGCATAATAATATGGATAGAGTAATGCAGTTTGTGCTCCATTGCCCAGATAGAAGTGCAAATGACCAAACTGCTGTGGATGCACTTCTGGTTCCGCTTCATCAAGCCAAAAATTACGAATTCCATAATCATAATAATTTTCTTTTATCTTATTCCAGACAAAATTCCTAGTTTCCGGATTCATTGGATCAATAAATGTTTGCTGTCCATAAAATGCAAACGTACCATACTGTCCATTTTCTGTACGTACTAACATATTCTCTTCATTCATCATCTCATAGTTCTTACTATTAGGATTAATTGTAGGCCAAATTGATACAATTGGTTTTATACCCATCTCTTCTAACTCATTACACATCGCTTTTGGATCTGGCCAGTACTTTTCATCAAACTTCCATTCCCCTTGTTCTGTCCAGTGAAAATAATCAATAACGATAGCATCAATCGGAATCCCTCTTTGTTTGTATTCTCTAGCTACTTCTAACAATTCTTCCTGACTTTCATAGCGAAGTTTACACTGCCAAAACCCGGAAGCCCATGCTGGAAACTGAGGTGCATATCCTGTTAAGTCCGAATATATCTTCATAACATCTGCTGGCTTGTCACCTACGAATATAAGATAATCTGCCTGATAGGTACTGTCACTGCACCACATCGTATGATTTCTGGTAGTCTCGCACTTACCAGGAGATGGGTTATTCCAGAAGAATCCATATCCAAGTGATGAATATAAGAACGGTAACGTTGACTTCGTATTATAATGAACCAGATTACAGGTACTTCCTTTACGGTCGAAAGCATCCTCTGTCTCTTGTCCTAGCCCATAAAAATGTTCACCTTCATTTGCTTCAAATATAGCCTTTGTAGTATAATGGTTTCCTTCTGTATGTACGTATTTATTTACATAGTCGCCTTCGTATTTTGTTTTTAAAATCATCTTGTCTTTTTTATAGAAACAAACAATTCCCCCGTACCACGGAAAACCCGCTTCTATGGTTGCTTTCATATCTCCATTGGTAATTGTTGCAAAGCTCTCATCTCCATCAACAATACAATCTTCTTTAGAAGTAGGGGATAATAATGTCCAGCTCTCATCTGAAATCACCGAATTTCTAGTTGCACGACATCTTAAACAGTTTTTACCATAAGCCTCAATTACTACTAACTCATCTCTTCTTTGAAATATTAGCTTATTATGTCCTAATGATATTTTTCCCATCTCTTCACCTCATACAATTCTATTTTAGTACTTTATCTTTTTTGATGATCTGAAGCAGTACTTCCTCTTGATTATACTTACTAAAGAATGGAATAACTTGATATTTTTTAATTAAATCTAATACAATATTGACATTCAATCAGAATTATGCTATTTTCACTTTAACTTACATATATAGTCTTCGACCTTACTCTAAGGGTTTTGATGATTTGACCTATTTTAATAAATCAACTATTTATACATCATATATACAGAACAAGGAGAACCTATGTCCCAGATTACAAGTACTGAACTATACGAAAATATATCTCATATAACAGCTTCAGCTCCATATTCTATTCACTATACCCAAGTACCCACAGGATGTGAACTTGCATTATATCTTCACTGGCATAATGAAATGGAGTTTTTTTTACTCATTAGTGGTGATATTAATTTACATATCGAAAACCAAATCTATCCACTTCACTCTGGTGATTGCATCTTTATTCCTCCCAGATTATTGCACTATGCAATCAGTATAAGTACAACACCAGTTTCCTTCTATGCCTTTGTACTGTCTCCTGATTTTATCTTATCCTCTTTTGATGTAAGATTATATAATACATACATTCTACCCATTATGCACAACAACCTTTCTTTTATTATTACATTACAAAACGACGCAGAATGGAAAAAAGATATTATTTCTAATTTGAATCGTATAATTTCACATACTGATGCCAATGAATTGTATGTTCGTGGGCTGTCATTACTAATATGGGAACAATTATATCAACATCATCTATCGAAACAATATGTCAGAAAATCCCTTCATACTCTTACAGAGCAACTATCGGATGCAATATCCTATATACAGAATAATTATAGTAAAGATATTACATTAAAGAACTTAGCTTCTTGTGTGCACTTAAGTGAAGGCCAGTTCTGTCGCTCATTTAAACTCCTGACTGGGCTTTCTCCATTTCGTTACCTGAACCGATATCGTATTCTGCAAAGTTGCAATGAATTAAACCACACAAATAAAAAAATAACTGATATTGCTACCATGAATGGTTTTAACAATATCAGTTACTATAATCGTGAATTTATGAAATTAATGAAAATGACACCTTCTGAGTATCGTAAGTCGATGGCGCCACCACTCTAACCTATTTACTCCTTACTGCCTCTTTGACCACACATATCTCATCCGCTAATCAAACAAGTCAGCCTTCTAAATCTTAGTAATTCTCTGCTCTAACTTGGAAGTATCCTTGAGGATGAGCACATACTGGACAAACTTCTGGAGCTTGTTTACCAACAACAATATGACCACAATTAGAACATTGCCAAATTGCATCTCCTTCTTTAGAGAATACAAGTCCACCTTCAATATTAGCTAACAATTTACGATATCTTTCTTCATGTTCTTTCTCAATATTAGCTACTTGTTCAAATAAGTACGCAATCTTATCAAAACCTTCTTCTTTAGCTTCCTTAGCAAAAGTAGCATACATATCTGTCCATTCATAATTCTCGCCATCGGCAGCATCCTTAAGATTTGTCATCGTATCTGGCATTCCATCATGTAATAATTTGAACCATATTTTCGCATGTTCTTTTTCGTTGTTTGCAGTTTCTTCAAATAAAGCGGCAATTTGTACATACCCTTCTTTTTTTGCTTTTGAAGCATAGTATGTATACTTATTTCTTGCCTGTGATTCTCCCGCAAATGCTGCTAATAGATTTGCTTCTGTTTTAGTACCCTTTAATTCTGACATGTTTGTTTCCTCCTTTGATATAAGAATAAATGACCTAACTACGAAATCACAAATGGTATAAATTTCATATGATCCCTTCTATTATATCATAATTAGTTAATTTGTTAAAAGGAAAACTGCCAAAAACAATGCACAAAAACTTTTATAAGAATATTATTGATTTTTGTCGTAAGTGTCTAGGAAGGAATGAATTTCCCCCTTTTGCTTATAGGATATCAAAGTATCTAAGCTTACATTATGAATACTGTTAAAGATATTAGTTTCTATCGTAGGATTGTCTTTCTTTAATTTCTTTATTAGTTGTTTTACTTCTTGACGTTTTGATCCACCACCGCCATTATCGCAAATTGTACAGTTTTCTGTGAATCTACAAGCACATTGGATGAATTCTAAGTCATTGTAGTTCTTCCATGCTATTATATTCTCTTCTAAGATGCAGTACATTGGACGGATTAATTCCATTCCTTCAAAGTTAGTACTGTGTAGTTTTGGCATCATACCTTGGATCTGTGAGCCATATAACATACCCATTAATGTAGTTTCTATAACATCACTCATATGATGACCAAGGGCAATTTTATTACAACCAAATTCTTTTGCTTTGCTATAGAGATTACCTCTTCTCATTCTAGCGCATAAGTAACATGGTGATTTATCAATTTCATTAACGATATCAAAGATATTTGTCTCAAATACGACGATTGGTATCTCTAATAATTTGGCATTACTTTCAATCTTCTGACGGTTAATCGGATTATAACCTGGATCCATTACAAGATACGTAACTTCAAAAGGAACTTCTGAAATTCGCTGTAATATCTGCATCAACTTAGCTAATAACATAGAATCTTTCCCGCCAGAGATACATACTGCAATGTGGTCCCCTGATTGAATCAATTCATATTTTTTAATTGCTTGTACAAATGGTGTCCATATTTCTTTTCTAAATTTCTTATTGATACTTCTCTCTATTAATTGACACGTTGTTAATTCTCTACTCATATCTATTTATTTCTCCTAATTTTCATTATCTTATTTACTCAAACTTTGCGCACAAAAAATTTCAATCAGAGCAGGTAATTGTTATATTCATAAGAAAAACTATCTGAAATCTTCAAGTGCGAAGTTTGAGTTATTTATTATACTGCTTTTCTTAATTTGAATAACATAGATTAAGCTTCTCTAGGAAATAATCTAACTCTTCTTTTGTCGTTAAATGACTAATACTTATTCTGAAAGAAGACATTGCTCTCTTCTTATCCTTGGTTATTGCAAAAACTGGTTTTGAAGGCGTAGTCTTCACAGAACATGCTGATTTCGCTGATAAACAAATACCATATTCTGCAAGTCTTTCTTGCATCACATATCCACGAACACCAGGTACACTAATATTCAGAATATGAGGTACACTTTCCATCGGACTATTAATTACTACGAACTTCATCTTTGCAAGTTGTTCACGTAGGTACGTATTTCTCTCTTTTACAATCTGGTACCGCGTATCAAACTCTTCATATGATAAATCAATTGCTTTTTTTATAGAAGCTGCCATCGCTACAGCAGGTGTACCACTTCTATAAATCGTTGTACTTACTCCACCATGTATTAATGGCTCAATTATCAAATCCTTCTTCTTAATAAAAACTCCACAACCATTTAATCCATAGAATTTATGTGGAGTAAAACTTACTGTATCTGCTAGATTCAAATCAATTCTAACTTTGCCTATTGCTTGAGTAGCATCAATATGCAAACGGCAATTTGGAAATTCTTTTACGATAGCTGCAATTTCCTCAATCGGTTGTACTACACCTAGTTCGCTATCAACAACACAAACTGTTACTAGTACAGTATCTTCTCTTAGTAGTTCTCTAAGACTCTCAAGATTAAGTGTACCATCTTTACATATGTCAAGCATATCAATCTCGTACCCTTGTTCTTGCAGATGCGTTAAAGTACCACTCACAGAAGAATGTTCAAGTCCCGAAGTAATGATATGTTTTCCAACATGTCTACTGCTTCTTGCAATACCCTTTATTGCAGTATTATTGGATTCACTTGCTCCTGATGTATATACGATTTCACTATCTTCTAATCCGAGTTCCTTCGTCATACTTTCAATGATGGAATCCATCTTATCCTTAGCAGCAAAACCAAGGGGATGAAGAGAATTGGGATTCCCAAAAAACTCTTGATTCACCAAACAGAATTCCTGTAACACTCTCTCATCAGTTGGTGTGTTTGCTGCGTAATCTAAATATATCATATTATATCTCGCCTCTTACTCTATTAAAATCATATCATCGATTATTTATTATGTTATTCTACCTATTTTATAGGAATAGTTGTATTATAGCATATATAAATATAAGAGGACAACATTTTTCACGAAACGACTTATATTATTCAGGGATCAAAAGAAGGAAATATTGATTTATGTTCCATGTTATTTATAGCCTTTTGAACCATGAAAAAAGCGCAGATAGTATATATCTACGCTTTTTTATGTGCTATATTGTAACTATATATGGATTTTATCACTGTTTTCCTTATCAAACCTACAGCTATCAATACTAATAGATTTAATCTGCTGTTCCTTAACATATCCAAAAATTGAGAGCCCCGCTAGAACGATGTCATTCCATTTCTTTGCTGACATATGATAGATAGCACCATCATCTAAAGTAACTGTATATTGACTTTCATTATTGCATTCCTGTGAATACAATACTTTATACATGTTACTCCTACTAATGGCCCCAATCTCTTCTAGTGTATTAACCATTCTATACACGGTAGCTTTACCAATGTTTTGATCAAGTTTTGATGCCTGATAATAGATTTCCTTACAACAGGAACATTCTTGCTTTAATATTATATCTAAAATTATTAAACGTTGTTTTGTAATTCTACAGCCACTTTCCTTTAACTTTTCAATGATGCGTTCTTTTTGCATCTTTGTTTTATGATAGCTTCTTCTATCCTGTGTATCTTTATTATTACATGTACATTCTTGTGTTGCCATATATTAATATCTCCTTTCCAACGTATGAAGCCTTTTGTGCATAGCACAAATCTCAGTTGAAATGTTCTTTCAACATGATCTACGTTCTATCGTGGGAGACAAGCAACAAAATTATGAACAATGTCCCCCACAGTGTTTACAATCTCCACCGCATACCATTGATTTACCTTTTTTCTTTTCCTTCAGCATGTGCCTAATAATTAGTGCTACGATGCCTACTAAAATACCACCAACAAAAATTGTTCCCATAATTACATCCCCCTTTCTAGACCTAGAGACTATGTTCATTACTCAGAGAAATGTTTGAATATACATCTTAATTCATACTATGCTCTCTTTTTACTAGGTCTTACTAATAAGAAGATGAATGCTGCAATTATCAAGAATGCCACAACTGTTCCGATACCAAACGCGCCAGTTGTAATAAGTGTTCCAATTTGATAGATACAAAGTGAAGCAAGATATGCCAAACCAGTTTGATATCCAATTGCAAACCAGAACCATTTTGCATTGTTCATCTCTCTCTTAATCGCACCCATCGCTGCAAAACAAGGTGCACACAATAAGTTGAATACTAAGAATGAATACGCTGCCACTGTAGTCATACTTGAAGCAAGTGTACCCCAAATTTCACTACCGTCCTCAGCTACTTCTGCAAATCCGTACAATACACCAAATGTACCTACAACATTCTCTTTAGCAACAAGTCCTGTAATAGCTGCAACAGCGGCTTTCCAATTACCCCAACCAAGAGGAGCAAAGATACCTTGAATAGCACCACCAATTTTAGCAAGTATACTGTGGTCAATTTCTAAACTATCTAACATTCTAAATTGTCCATCTACGAAGCCAAAATATGTTGCAAACCATACTATGATTGTAGATAATAAGATGATGGTTCCAGCCTTTTTAATAAATGACCAACCTCTCTCCCACATACTTCTTAGAATGTTGCTAACAGTTGGCATATGGTAAGCTGGTAATTCCATAACGAATGGAGCTGGATCTCCAGCAAATATTTTTGTTTTCTTAAGTATAATTCCTGAGCAGATTATTGCTGCAATACCAACAAGATAGGCACTTGGTGCAACCCACCATGCTCCGTCAAACAATGCACCTGCAATTAATGCAATAATAGGTAATTTCGCTCCACAAGGAATGAAAGTTGTTGTCATAATTGTCATCTTACGGTCACGATCGTTTTCAATTGTTCTTGATGCCATAATACCCGGAACACCACAACCACTACCGATTAACATAGGAATAAATGATTTACCTGATAATCCAAATTTTCTAAATATACGGTCCATAATGAATGCAACTCTTGCCATGTATCCACAAGCTTCTAAGAATGCTAGGAATGCAAATAGAATTAACATCTGTGGTACGAAACCTAATACTGCACCAACACCACCTACGATACCGTCAAGTATTAAACCTTGTAACCAATCTGCACAACCAACTGCTTGTAAAGCAGATTCTAAGATAACAGGAATACCTGGAACATGTAATCCAAAGAAACTAAAACCTTCACCAAATACGCCATCATTGGCCCAGTCTGTAGCCCAAGTTCCTACTGTAGTAACCGACACATAATATACAAGGAACATAATTGCAGCGAATATAGGTAACGCAAGAAATCGATTGGTAACAATCTGATCAATCTTATCAGACGTTGTTAGTTTCTTGTGATTCTTCTTAGTGCAACAATCTTTAATTATAGAAGAAATAAATACATATCGATCATTCGTTATAATACTTTCTGTATCATCATCAAGCTCTTCTTCTATCTTTGTAATCTCTGCTGAAATATCAGGAACTACTTTTAATTTAGTCCTAATCTTTTCATCTTTCTCTAGCAATTTAATTGCAAAGAATCTTCTTTGACTTTCCTCAATTTCTAAAGCAAGTTTGTCTTCGATATCTTCTAAAACGGCTTCCACTTCATCTGAGAATACTCGAATAGTTTTCTTTTTGCTTGGTTTATCTGCTAACTGCACAGCTTTTTTAGCTGCTTCTTCGATTCCAGTTCCTTTTAGGGCTGAAATTGTAGTAACCTCACAACCTAATTCTTTGCTTAATTTGTCGATATGTATGCGGTCACCATTCTTCTCAACTACATCCATCATGTTAACAGCAATAATTGTTGGTATCCCCAGTTCTAATAACTGCGTTGTTAGGTATAGATTTCTCTCTAAGTTTGTGCCATCAATGATGTTCAAAAGAACATCTGGTCTTTCGTCAATAAGATAGTTTCTTGCTACTACTTCTTCTAATGTATATGGTGATAAAGAATAGATACCAGGAAGGTCCGTGATGGTAACTTCACTTTGATTTCCACAATATGCTTTTTTTAGCTTGCCTTCCTTCTTCTCAACAGTTACACCCGGCCAGTTTCCTACAAATTGATTTGAACCAGTTAATGCATTGAATAATGTTGTTTTACCGCTGTTCGGATTTCCTGCTAATGCAATCTTAATTGCCATTGAGTTCACTCCCCTTCCCTTATTCCTCTACCTCTATCATCTGTGCATCTGCTTTTCTTAACGATAACTCATACCCTCTAACCGTTAATTCCATCGGATCACCCAGTGGTGCAATCTTTCTTATGAAAATCTCAACACCTTTTGTAATTCCCATATCCATAATTCTTCTCTTAACAGGCCCCTCACCTGTAAGCTTTTTAACCGTTACTGTTTTCCCACAAGGAATTTCATTCAATGTTTTCATATCCCATGTCCTTTCCCTATCCGTGATGTAATTCAAGCTTGTTAAACTAAGATCTTTCTGGCCATATCTTCTCCAATTGCAACTCGTGAATCTTTCACATTCACAATTACATTACCTTGGATTTTAGATACTATTGATACTATTCCACCGCTTACAAATCCGAGGCTTTCTAAGAATCTCTTGGTCTCTTCTTTTCCTCCTACTTTTGTAATTACTTTCTCCTCACCAGGTTCCATCATTGTTAATGGCATACATTCATCTTCTTTCTACAATTTATAAATATGTTTTTATTTGATAATGATTTTCATTTACACTTAAGGTTAGTATACTCTAACCAAAATTTGATGTCAATAACTTTTTCTAAAATTTCTGTAAAATTTTGTGTAGATACACTCGTTGCATAACTAGGGATTCTATGATATACTAACTAAAGCTTTACAAATGTAACAATTAGTCGATATAAACTAATGAAATAAGATATATTAGGAGGTTAGTAATGCACATTAACGAATCAGCTGAAAATTATTTAGAGACCATACTTAGATTAAGCAAAACTCTTCCTGTCGTTCGTTCAGTCGATATTGCCACAGAGCTTGGCTTCAAAAAATCCAGTGTTAGTGTAGCTATGAAAAATCTTCGTGAAAATAACTACATTACTGTGACAGATGCTGGTTTCATCTATCTTACTGACGCTGGCAATGAAATTGCTGAGATGATTTATGAAAGACATGATATACTATCTAATTGGCTAGAAGCTTTAGGCGTAGACAAAGAAATCGCTTCTGAAGATGCTTGTAAGATGGAGCACGTATTAAGTAAACAAAGTTTTAATGCAATTAAAGAATATGTAAATGCTCATATATTAGAGACTTCTTAATATTGAAATAGAGCTAACATCCTATTATTCCATAGGATGTTAGCTCTTTCTTTTTATAATTACCAATATTCAAATTTGCCTAGATTAATCATCATCTTTCATGATTTTCCTTATATGTTCTGCAGTTTCCCCTGATATTGCATCAAATAGACGATTTTGTTTTGCAGGTATCTTCTCTAGATAATCCTCACGAATGCTTTCATTCACACTTTTTACATCTTCCTCTAATTCTCTTGCTGACAATAACCTACAGCCTTGACCTCTTATAATCACTTGTTCCACTCCATCAGAAGTCGCTACTGTGATGTTATATTTACGCTTGTTCTCATGAGAGAATCTCTCAATATATTGATCCGCTGTTTCAGCTTCTTTCGTAAATACAAGATGAATATTATGATAATACATAATCTCTGTCATATGACCTTGAACACGGTAGGCATCATAAACTACGATAAGATTGCATTTCTTAATCGCTTGATAGTTACATAAGATATCTTGCAGCTTCCCTCTCGCACCGTCCATGTTCGTCTGGGCAAGCTTATTAAGTTCTTCCCATGCATAGATAATATTATATCCATCCACCAATAGATATTCCTCTAACACTTCAGCCTTCTTATACGTTCGTACAATTGGTGAAGCATTGCTCTCTGCTCTCTTACTAGAATTTCCTTTATAATAATTGACTTTTGCTCCACTGTTTGCGTAGAAAGTGCGATTTAGAATTTGATCTATCTCATCTGTGTCAATCCACTGCTCTTGATAGGAGTTCTGAATTTCCAATTCCTTTTCTGCATTTCTAGAATTCTTTGACAATGCATCTAGATAACTCTCCACATGCATATAATCTTTTACTTGATCCCAGCTAACAACAAATCCCGCTCCATGTGAACAGAATACAGAACCAGTTGGGTTCTCTAAATCTTTCTCTGAATCATAATCAAATGCTTCTATTATTTCATTACTATTGTGACATGGCTCATATCCCTTAAAATCACAGAATATCTTTCCATGCCCACCTGTATAAGCGATAACTTCTCTTTGGTAATCACGCATGGTAACAACAGGTGCACTACCTACTAGAGTTGCCATACCTTCTTTTGTTTCTGTTATCTCAAATGTGCCATGCATCTTCTCGATGTCCGTCATGGCCCTACCGATTACTTTTTCCGGAACTTCTAGCTGGAATTCATAATATGGCTCCAATAATATTGAATTTGCTTGTTTTAATCCCTGTCTTACCGCGCGGTACGTTGCTTGTCTGAAATCTCCACCTTCTGTATGTTTTTGATGAGCCCGACCTCCCACTAAGGTTATCTTCATATCCGTAATACATGAACCAGTCAATACACCTAAGTGTTCTTTTTCCTCTAGATGCGTTAGTACAAGATGCTGCCAATTTCGCTCCAAATCATCCTCACTGCAAACAGACCCAAATTGAAGTCCAGTGCCAGGCTCACCTGGTTCTAATAAAAGGTGTACTTCTGCATAATGTCTAAGCGGTTCAAAATGTCCAATCCCCTCCACGACATCTGTTATTGTTTCCTTATAAACGATATTACCCGTTCCGAATTCTACTAAAACTCCAAATCGGTCAGCGATTAAACTACGTAAAATTTCGATTTGTACCTCACCCATGATCCCTGCTTGAATCTCTTGTAGATTCTCATTCCACATAATATGAAGTTCTGGCTCCTCTTCCTCTAGTTGACGTAATTTGGGTAACATTGCACTGGCATCGCAGCCTTCTGGTAATCTAACCTGATACGTTAATACGGGAGTTAAAATCGGTGCCATTGATGCCTCTTCTATACCAAGTCCTTCACCCGGGTGCGTACCTGTCAGTCCTGTAACTGCACAGATTGTACCTGCCTCCACCTCTGCTACCGTATCAAACTTCACTCCTGAATAGATACGGATCTGATTCACTTTCTCTTGCTTACTGGTTAATACATCTTTCACTTTCAGGCTACCACCAGTAATTTTCATATAAGTAAGTCGATTACCTTGTTCATCTCTTGCAATCTTGTATATCTTCGCACCAAATTCTGCCTGATAGCTCGGAGACAGTGTAAATTTCTCAAGTCCAGCCATTAACTCTTCTACACCCTCTAGTTTAAGAGCAGCACCAAAGAAACAAGGGAATATCTTTCTCTTTTGGATCATTTCCCTTATCCCCTCTAATTCAATACTTCCAGATTCCATATATTGTTCTAGCAACATCTCATCACACATTGCTACATTCTCAAAGAATTCTTCTGACCCCGTATCTTCAAAATCAGTACAGCCATCATCTAACACCCGTCTTAACTCTTCAAGTAACGTTTCCTTATTCGTTCCCTCTTGATCCATCTTATTCACAAAAAGAAACACAGGAATCTCATATTTGGCTAATAACTTCCATAAGGTTCTTGTATGCCCTTGAACACCATCAGCACCACTGATTACTAAGATTGCATAGTCAAGTACTTGCAGCGTTCTCTCCATCTCTGCAGAGAAATCCACATGCCCAGGGGTATCTAGAAGAGTAATCTGCGTTTCCTTCCAGTCTAATACCGCTTGCTTTGAGAATATGGTGATCCCCCTTGCCCTCTCTAGGGTAAATGTATCCAAGAAAGCATCTCCATTATCCACTCGTCCAAGTTTTCGTATGCTTCCACTCATATATAACATGCTCTCTGATAATGTAGTCTTACCAGCATCAACATGCGCTAAAATTCCAATTGTTAATTTCTTCATCTATATTCTCACTTCTTCTTGTTTAGTTCGACAAGCCAATTTAACTCTAATTTTGGCTCTGTCCACCTTGCCGATATCGTCGTAGTTATCAAATTCTATTTTATTACTTTTTATTCTATCATAATCTGCTTTAAAAACCAAGAATTGAGTATATGAAATGATATGTAATTATTATTTTAGCTGAAATCGATTAACTAATTCCGTCATAGAAATCGCCTGTGCCGATAATTCTTCACTGGTAGCTGATGTTTCCTCGGCAGTTGCAGAATTGGATTGGATTACTTCAGATATCAGGTTAATCCTTGTTTTTGCCTGCTTCATAGAATCCGCTTGTTTCATAGAAATTACTCTTAAATCCCTGGAAGTCTCTTCTATCACTTTAATTCCTGTAACCACGGAATTAATAGACATTGCTGCTCGTTTGGCAGCTTTATTTCCCTCTTTGATTTCCTTAATCGACTCTTCTATTAACCTTCTAGTAATAACTGCAGACTCTGCACTCTGCTCTGCTAATCTTCGGATTTGCTGTGCAACAACAGCAAAAGCTTTACCTTCTTCTCCTGCTCTTGCTGCCTCAATTGCCGCATTCAATGACAGTAGATTCGTTTCATCAGCGATATCTTCCATTTCAGAAATAATATTTTCAATCTTGTGAGAAGTTCCATCGATTCGTTTCATAGCCTTAACCATGGACTCCATCTCTAGACGACTATTATCTGCTTCTTCTGCATATTGTTTTGCTTGCTTATAAGAATGTTCTACATTCTCTGCAGTCTTTTGAACTCCTTCTGAAAGATCAGCAATGGATAATTGAATCTCCTCCACAGACCCCGCTTGTTCGGTTGCACCTTCTGACAAACTTAAAGCTGACTCTGCCAAATTCCTTGAGCCTGCAGATACCTGAATTGCTGCATCTTCAATATGATGTAATGTCTCATTCATTTGAGCATTCAATTGATTTATAGCTTCCTTCAGTGTAGCGAAATCACCTACATAACATTCTTCCATCTTAGAATTGCTCGCGTAATTACCACTAGCCATCTCTTCAAGTAATTGTTCTGCATCATTGATAATCAGATTAAGATTCATAGCCATGCTCTTTGCTTCGTCAACAATTTCTGATACTTCATCTTTTGAATCTGCAACTGGGAATGGGGACGATAGTTCTCCACCTGCAAATGTTTTTAAACGTTCTGATAGTTCCCCCAATGGTTTGGCTATGCCTGCTGCTATACGATCTCCTAATTTAACAGCAATTCCAAACGAAGTTATAATAACAATGGTAATCAATATTATAAGAACAATCTTTAGTATTGCTAATCTCGTTTCTAGTTCATGTCCTCGGTCAATATATATCTCCATGAATTCTGACATGTCCTCATGTACTTGTTCGTATAGCGGATCTAATTCCTCTACGGCTCTCTTTTGGGCTTCTATACTTCTCGATTCATCTGATGAATTCCCAAGCTTCAGTATGTCATACTCTGTAATCCAGTAATTCGTTAGTTCATTCTTAATCTCTTCATAAAGGTTTTTCTCTTCATCTGTAGTTAATATTTCTTTTAGTTCCTTTATATAATTATTGAAGTTTGTTTTATTATTTTCATGTGTAATTAAGGCATCTGCAACTACTTCTTTATCTGTATAACCAATAATGGAACGAGTGGCACTTCTACAATCTGCAAAAGTAATCAATGCTTTTCCAATATCACCTTGTGAAAAACCATAATATTTTAATGCATATGCGTATTGATTTGCTATTATAATCATTGCTATGCACCCTAATATACCTGCTATGCTTGTTATTGCTGAAATCAAGATATAAGAACTTGTAAGTTTCTTTTTTATCCTCATCTTCTTAAACATACTAGTAACTTGCTCCTTTCTGCCGTTTGGATACTTGGTTCATAATACAAATCTTGGATTGAACAATACTATCAACCAAAGTAAGATATACATTTTAAAAGGATAACCGTTAAAATCTCTGACTAATACTTAATCATTTTAATGGTTATCCTTAAGATGTTTACTCTATTTAGTTTTAGTACTCGTACTTATCTCTTCTTCACATTTCTCAACAACAGGGGGATTTTTCATCTCTTTTGCTTGTTTTGCCATTGCATAAAAACTATAACCAATTGCACCTATTCCAATTACACTAAATGCTATGATGAATATGATCAAAACTATATATTCACTTCCTGTACTATTCAATCGGTTTTTAAACATATTAACGGCTAAGAATAACAGATATACTCCTGCCAAGGAATAGATAGCAATTCTTCTCTTATCTTTCATGCGAAACTCCCCCATTCTTTCTATTACTGTAATCTTCATGACTACCTATAATCATGAAGATAGCTACAGCTTCCTATTATTTACGTACTAAATACTTTCTCATATCAATTGCACAAGCAATTAAGATGATTAAACCTTTGATAATATATTGTGTGTTTTGATTGATTGATAAGAAATTAAGTGCAACGAAGATAATACGAAGTAAAAATACACCTAATACAACACCACTAATCTTACCGGTACCACCAACGAAGGAAACACCACCGATTACACAAGCTGCAATAGCATCACATTCATAGTTAAGACCCGTGTTAGCTTGGTTTGAACCAATACGAGCAGATTCAATGAAGCCTGTAATACCATACATACAACCAGCAAGTGTGTGTACCATAATTGTTGTTTTCATTACGTTTACACCAGATACATTAGCTGCTTCTGCATTCGATCCAACAGCAAACATATTCTTACCGAATGTAGTCTTGTTCCAGATGAACCACATTATAATAACAACAGCGCATGCAAACCATACATAGTTTGGAATCGGAACACCAAACAAGGAAACAAAACTACCTGTTACAAATATTTTGAATGATTTATCTAACCCAGAAATAGGTTGACCATTATTGCCATTAAGCATGATGTACATTAATAGTAAACCATATACAATTAACTGTGTTGCTAATGTTACGATAAATGGATGCAGTTGGAATTTCGCAACAAAGAATCCGTTGAACCACCCGATAATACCACCTACTATAATTACTACAATAATTACTAAAGGAATTGATACATAAGCTGGTAAATCAGGTAACCCTGGGAACATTTTTGTTGGATAATCTACTGCTTGTAACAAAGAAGCGGAGATACATGCTGTTAAACCAACCACACGTCCAGCTGATAAGTCAGTACCCGTTAATACGATACATCCTGCGATACCACATGCAATCGGAATGTTTGCTGCTGATAACGATATGATATTGACAATTGAGTTTACTGTTAAGAAACGCTGATTTTGCGTATATGTATAAATTACTGCAATGAAAAGGAGTATATATAATGCATTGTTAATCAATCCCTCCTTCCAAAAAATGAATTTATCTTTCTTATCTAGTTCCTTATAATTAGCGAAGCCTTGTTTTACGTTAGAAACCATATTCATATTTTTCTTTCAACCCGTTCCTTCCTATACATACTTAGCTGCGAGAGTCATTATTTCCTCTTGTGTTGTATCAGAAGCATCGACTTCACCAGCTAATCGTCCACCTGACATGACAAGAATTCTGTCGCACATTCCAAGGAGTTCTGGCATTTCTGACGAAACCATGATAACCACTTTCCCTCTATTAGCCAAATCCAATATCAATTGATAAATCTCGTATTTTGCACCAACATCAATACCACGCGTAGGCTCATCTAACAATAATACTTCTGGATCAGTTAATAACCATCTTCCTAATATAACTTTTTGTTGGTTACCTCCGGATAATGTCTTAATTTTCGTCTCTTGCCTTGGTGTCTTCGTATGCATAGCGTCAATCGACCACTGTGTATCTTTCATCATTGACTTCTCGCTCAGATATAGATGATGTTTTTTATGCTTTTTCAAACTGGATATAACGGTATTCTCTCTAATACTTAGAATTCCAAAGATACCAGTTGAACGCCTTTCTTCTGTTAACATCGCAAAACCATTCTTTATCGATTCTCTTGAATTTCTATTAAGGACTTCCCTGCCATCTAACTTTATAGTCCCTGTCTTCCTAGTTGCGATCCCAAATATATTCTCAAGGCACTCGGTACGACCACTTCCATCAAGACCTGCCAAACCTATAATCTCACCTTTTCTTACTGTGAATGATACATCTCTTAATTGAGAATACTGCGCTGTTAGATTATTCACCTCGAGAGCAATTTCGCCAGGTTCATTTGTCTTTGGTGGAAATTGATTATTCAATTCTCTTCCAACCATAAGCCTAATAATTTCATCGATTGTGAGATCCTTAGCGAGTTTTGTTGCTACATAAGTTCCATCACGCATGATCGTTACTTCATCAGAGATTCTTAATATTTCCGCCATCTTATGGGAAATATAGATAATTCCACAACCTTTGTCACGTAGCATATTTATAATCTTAAATAAATGTTCTACCTCTTCTTCTGTTAAGGAAGAAGTTGGTTCATCAAATACAATTATTTTCGAATTAAATGAAACAGCTTTTGCTATCTCTACCATTTGTCGTTGTGATACCGGCATAGTACTCATGATTTTTCTTGGATCCACATCTATTCCAAGTTCATCAAATATCTTCTTCGTATCATTGTAGATTTTTCTCTCATCTACCATTAATCCAGCTCGCGTAGGATAGCGTCCTAACCAGATATTATCCATTACATTACGTTTTAGTGCCTGATTTAATTCTTGGTGTACCATCGCAACACCATTATCCAAAGCTTCCTTTGAATTCTTAAAGTTAATTTCTTTTCCTTCTAGATTGATTGTTCCACTATCTTTCGCATAGATTCCAAATAAACATTTCATTAAAGTAGATTTTCCTGCACCATTTTCACCCATTAACGCATGAACAGTTCCTCTTTTGACTGTTAATGAAACATTATCCAAGGCTTTGACACCCGGGAACGTCTTACTGATGTCTGTCATTTGCAACAATACGTCCTTCTCCATGGTCTGCCTCCCATCTTTTTATCTTATTACTTTTCCTTGAATAGTAAGATAAGGCGACCACCATCATTTAATGGTCGCCCTATCTTATTAGTTACACTACTCTTTTAATTATTCTCCAGTATAAGTTGCATATGGGATGTAGATCTTGTTATTAACATTTGTTGAAACGTTATATGACTCTGTTCCATCCATTAGATTCTTACCACTAACTGCATTGTTAGTTAAGAATGCGATACCTTCTGCCATACCTTCTGCATCTTGTTTAATTGTACCAGTCATCTTACCATCAGCGATTAATTGTTTTGCTGCATCTGTAGCATCTACACCGAATACAGGAATTGTTTTGCTGCTTCCGTCACCAAGATTATATCCTTTATCATTTAAAGCGGAGATTACACCTTCTGCCATACCATCGTTGTTACAGATAACAAGTTCAATCATGTTACCGTTTTGCTCATTAAACTGAGAAAGGTTTGTTGTCATATAGTTGTTTGCTGCCATTGCACTCCAGTTACCATCTTGGTCAACTTGATAGCTATCAGAGTTTGTAGAATCGAAGTATTCTAATTCTGGGAGATTATTTTCTTTTAATACTGCATTCGCATCTTCTACACCAAATTGTGTACGATAGATTGCTTCAACATTACCAAGCTGTCCCATGAACATTGCATAGCTGATTTTTCCGTCACCATTTAAGTCAATTGAATCAAAGTTTTTAACAACATATTCGCCAATCATTTTTCCTTGCATATGACCAGCTTCTGGAGCATCTGTTCCTACAAAGGCACATTTGTCATAACTTCCAAGTACAGTTCCTTCTTCTGCATCGCCTTCAACTGCACGGTTAAAGAAGATAAGAGGAATTCCTGCTGCTGATGCTTTATCTACGATAGCTTGTGATGCATCAACTGATCCTGATGTAACGATGTTTACAATAAGTAATGTAGCTCCAGTACTAATTGCTGTATCTATCTGCTCATTCTGTGTTGTTTGGTTACTGTTTGAATCATAATCTTGATATTTTGCGCCTAGCGTATCAAGTTGTTTATCAAGTGCTGTACGAACAGAAGCAATGTATGTATCTGAATATGTGTAATAGAAAACTGCTATGTTTGCATCTGATAAGTCTACTTTATCGCCTGCTGCATCTACAACGTCCTCTGCCTCATTATCTGCTGCAGTGGTATCTGCAGTTGTATCTGTAGTGGAATTATTCTTTGGAGTATTCTTATTAGAACTACTACAACCTGTAAATAATGTTACCGCCATTGTAAGACATAACATTGTTGCTAAAAATCTCTTTTTCATATTAATCACCATTCCCTTTCAAAAGTCTGACGACTTTGTGCAAGTCAACTTGTTGACTTGGGGCACCGAATCGCCGTGTGAAAGATTTATCTTTCACACTATCCTCCTCTTTGTTAGCACATTACGTGCTACATTCCTACAAGAATATGTAACTGATCAGTTATTATCTTTGTATTGTTAGGATATCATTTATCATCTTTCAACTCCATGTGATTATGTATTATGAATGTATGAAATTTTACTGTGTTTTGTGTATTTTAACCACCCACATATCCATCCATATAAAATATCACACAAAAAAAGCGCAAATCTGTCGATTATGCGCTCTTTTTTCGTAATATATAACATATCTAATCAAACGGGAATAAAATCCTTTGACACTCTTCATCAAACATATTATCCCTAGTAATTAACTGCGTTGATGTATCAATCCGCGTGTCATCTAATGCTTGATTATTAATTAGTTTATATGCACTTTCCACACCTAAGTAACCCATAGCATATGGATTCTGAACAAGCAATGCATCTACTACACCCTTTTCTAGCATTTCAACCGATACAATATTACTATCAAATGCAATAACCATCGTATCCTCCGCCAGGTTCATCTCTTCTACGGCATATCCAACACCAAGGCTTGTCCATTCATTGAAGGTTACAATAACATTAATCTGCGGGTGTTGTCTCAACATCCACTCTGTTTCATTCTTGGCATCTTCAGAAGTCGATAATACATTTCTCGAATCAATTATGGTAATACTAGAGTTTTCTTCTAAAGCATCTCGTAATCCTTGCTCCCTCTCTTGACCATTCGCTGAATTCTTGTCGAAATTAACAATCCCCACATAAATCGCTGCTTCTGTACTCTCAAGAACTTTCTCTCCGGCTTTTTTACCAGCTTGATAATTATCCGTACTGATTCGACAACTTACTTTATCACTATTCACATCACTGTCAATAACAACAACCTTTATTCCTTGGCTTACTGCATAATTAATCGCCTCTGCATTGGCATTATAATCAACTGCCGAGAAAACAATAGCGTCAACTCCATCTTTCACAGCTTTATTAATGAACTCATTCTGTTTTTCATAATCTTCCTCGTTATCAGGGCCTTCGAAAGTAATACTTAGATTATACTCCGTACTTGCTGCATTCGCACCTGAAAAAACAGATTTCCAGAACTGCGAAGTTGTGGATTTCGTGATTACAGCAATTCTTTGTTTGTTATTATCAGCTACTGTAGTACTACTTGAAGTAAGTGAATTCACTATGAATATACAACCACCAATACAGATTATAAGGAATAGGACTGCCACCAATACATACAAAACTTTTCTTAGCTTTTGCTTCACACTATTTTGTACCATACTTGTCCTCCTGTATCTTAGGTATCAATATAGAGATTTCTGTACCAACATCAAGTTCACTTTTAATCGTGACTCCATACTGATCACCAAAGTAAATCTTTATTCGATCATTCACATTCTTAATACCAATTCCAGTTTTATCACTGCTATCTCTCTGCAAAATATCATTACATTGCTCCTTCGTCATTCCAACACCATTATCAATTATTCGAATCAGTATATCCTCATCTTGCCTACTTACCTCAATGGTTATGATGCCTTCATCAACCATATCAAGGCCATGGTATATAGCATTTTCAATAATTGGTTGTAAGGTAATCTTATTACACAAGTAGGATAAACACTCTTCATCAATGTTAAAATAATAGCTAAATTGACTCTTATATCGGTATTTTTGAATCTTCAAGTAACTTTCAGCATGTTTAAGTTCGTTATCTAAGGTGATTAGTTCATGTCCCCTACTTATACTAATTCGAAACAATTTGGCTAAAGAACTTACCATCTCAACTGCTTCTTCCGAGCGATGTTCCTCACACATCCATGCAATAGAATCTAATGTATTATAAAGAAAATGTGGATTAATCTGAGATTGTAAAGCATTCAATTCTGTCTTACGAAGACTGATTTCTTCCTGCCTTACCTTTTCCATAAGGCTTTGTATCTGTACAACCATATGTTCAAAAGAGTCTGATAAAGCAGCAATTTCCCTTGTCCCATTAATGTCATTATATATGAAATTCTCTGCATCACTTTCAAAATCACTCATTGCCTTAGCAAGTCTATTAGCAGGTCTTGATATTAACCTTGAGATGAACAATCCTATTACAAAAGCCACAATCAGAACAACTACCAATAACACAGCAACAATCTGAATCATCTTCCTTACTTTGCTTGTAATAAGTTCGTCTACATAGCTGACACCTACCACTTTCCAATCACAATTTTTAACTGTATACATGGTATACATAACATTAGATTTGGTATAATGGCCGTCTTCTATACTTGCAAGTTCCTGCGTATTCTCTTCCTTCAAACCTGAATAGATTAATTGTTGTTGTGGATGGTAGACTATATTTCCATTACTATCCATAATAAAACAGTACCCATGTTGTCCAATACCTACGTCATCTATGTAGCTTGCTATGTTAGAGAAACGTATATCCATTGCTATCTGTATCTTCTCACCGTTAGAATCCCTCATAAAGTGAGATATGGTTACTACCCATGGATAATATCCTTCAAGAAGGGAATTCACATGTGGAGTAGATATGTTTAAGAGCATATCGCTCACCATGACCTTATTATACGATAGATTTCTTGTAATCTTATCCTTTAGTTTGTAATCACCTGACCAACAATTCATTAAATTACCATTCGTATCATATACAACTACTGAAACTACATCTGTATGAATCTTTAATAAATAAGTGAAGAAATTATTCTTTGTTTTCTCATCCATACTGATATTATCTCGTATGTTCTCCATAATTTCAGCCATATCTTCTGTATAGTCTGTAATTGTATTATGAACTTGTGCAATTGCTTGTTCACTGCTAGTAACCGCACTCTGTTCCATAGATACTTGATAGATCTTAATTAATGTTACTAAAACAATGATAACCGCAAACAGTATAATACTAATAACTAAAGTGGTCATGATTGTTGATAAAGAAACTTTCTTTAAGTATACTTTGTGATCTACCTTCTTTTTCTTATTTTTCTTCATTATTTCTCCTACACATAATAGGTGACTCTCCAGTGTATTTTTTAAAACAATAACTAAAATAATGTTGATCGCTGTAACCACATTTTTCTGAAATTTCTCTGATCTTCATAGAGGAACAAAGTATTAATTCCTTTGCTATCTCAATTCTTTTCTTCGTTAGTAATTCAATAAATGTACTATCCGTATACTTCTTAATCAAAGCACTTAAATAATTCGGACTAACTGCAATCTCATTGCTAATGGATACCAAGGATAAATCAGTATCCATATATTGTCTTTCGATTATTTCAAGAGCTTTCTCACATATTAACGTACTACTCTTTTTCCGCTGATCTGCTATTAAGTCTCTTGCCATTAAACAAAAGTTGATATAACGCTTCCTGATCTCTTTAGAGTCCTCCAAAAACATTTCATTTTGAAAAGAAATATGCTTCTCTATCTCTTCTACCGCATCTTCATCTGCTATTGCATACACAATTCTAAATACAGCTGAAACCAACTGTGCCATCATAAAATTTGCTACCACCTGCGATATACTTCGATTATTCATGGTATCAAAAAAAGTATGTAGATAATTCTCTAACTCTTGCTTTGAACCACCTCGAATCAGGTTTTCAACCTCACGTATAGAATCTTGCATCTTCTCTAAATCAAAGTCTTCTGTTCTCTCCACATCTGATATGAAATATACATTAGTTCCACTTCGTCTAGAATACCCAATCGCATTCATCGCCTCAATGTAAGCTTCATGAGAACCTATTATTTGTTTTACCGGTCTACTAATCCCTATAGAACAAGATAACTTCATAATACGTTTTACGTTCTGTGCGATTTCTTCCACCGCGATATGTAGATATTTATCAAATCCAGATAATGTTGCCATTAATAAAGATACAACTTTCCCTTCCGTATAGAAACTAACATGCTTTATGTATTTGCGTAAGATACTATCGATTGCATTCACACTAGCTCTACTAGTACAATTATTACCTTCATTGTCCCCTATACTAGTAACTACTACTGTATACTGAAAATCATTGCTATCTTCTTCTAGTAAGCCGTAATAAACCGCTTCTTTCATGATTTGCTCGTTCTTGCTATCCTTGTTTCTTACTTGGTATCCATCAAGAATTAATGACATAAGAAAACCCGAGCTTTCTACTTGTTCCATGTTCTGTGAAGTAAATTCTTTGAATTTGTCATCAATCTTACTTTTAATTCGTTTTAATTCCTCTGTCAATCCTGCTGATGTGATCGGTTTTAGCATATAACTGACTATGTTATACTGTATTGCTTGTTGTGCATATGTAAAATCATCATAACCACTAATGAATGCGATTTGCATTGCCGGTCTAATCTCTCGTACCTGCCTAGCAAGTTCAATACCTGATATAAACGGCATTCGAATATCTGTCAACAACAAATCTGGTTCTAGCTTTTCAACTAGTTCTAGTGCTTCTGCTCCATTTTCTGCTTCCCCAATAACAGAAAATCCAAGGCTTTCAAAGTCAACCTTCCGGATAAGCGCACGACGTAATTCTTCCTCATCATCTGCTACTACAACTGTATACATACCATTCTCCTTTGGCTTAAGATTGTAGATGTACTTGTGTATTATTGTTTTTGATGCAAAACTCTTATACATTATACAGCTTCTTTGCTAACGTACTATAACACCAAACACGCTACACATCTAAATACTTCTAAGTGTGTACATTAAGATATCGAGGCAATGCGGAACCGCCTTCGATACGGCATCCTGCCGCAGCTCAGGCTGGCTCGGCATCCTTGCCTCGCCTTCCTCAGTTATCTAGTACACACTAAGAAGTATTATAGATGTTACGCTATCGTTTTTTAGTCATAGTACGTTAGCAAAGAATCAATTCTATGTGACTAAGAGTTTTGCTTATATACATCGATGATACACAAGTACAGGTTAGTCGTTGAATGAATAAATATTCCCCATTATCCATCTAAAACATTGTTTAGGCCTTTTGGCCCCCTAATCGAATATAGGCAATCGTGAAACCCTTCTATATTGTATAGTATTATAATAATACTTTATACCCAAACCGTAAATAGAAATATAGTTTTTATAGTAAAAAGGTTCCTTTTTTGTCAGTTATTGACTAACAAAAAAGGAACCTTCATTTATATACCTATATGCTTATATACTTATGGACATTATAATAATTCTTTTATTTTCGCTTCTACATGTTTCATGTCTTCTGTTGGCTCAAATCGTTCTACAACATTTCCGCTTCGGTCTACCAAAAACTTAGTAAAATTCCATTTGATATCTGGTTCGTTTTTGAAATTTGGGTTAGCTTCTCCCAATAATTTTTCTAACACTGGTGTTAACTTATGCGCTGGATCGAATCCTGCGAATCCTTTTTGTGATACTAGATGTTTGTATAATGGGATTGCACTTTCACCGTTTACTTCAATCTTTGAAAACTGCGAATATTTAACACCATAATTTAACGTACAAAATTGTTTGATATCTTCATCTGTACCAGGGGCTTGATTTCCGAATTGATTACATGGGAAATCAAGAATTTCAAATCCTTTATCCGCATATTCATCATATAACTTTTGTAATTCCTCATACTGAGGAGTAAATCCGCATTTTGTTGCAGTGTTAACAATCAATAACACTTTTCCTTCATAGTCTTTAAGAGAAACCTCAGTTCCATCTTTTTTCTTAACTTTAAAATCATAAATTGTCATAATCTTTCTTCCTTTCTTTGATTTATTAATTTAAAACGAGCCTATGCACATTTTATATAATATACATAAGCCCATTTTATATCCGATATTTTACTTTTCATTCATTGCCATAATCTTTTGATTAACGGCGCATCCCCATATGTATAGCCTGATGTGGACATGCTGACTTACATACTCCACATCGTATGCATTCAGCACTATATGGTTTCTCTGGTACTTGGACCTCCATAGGACATGCTTTGGTACAGACACCACATTTTGTACACGCATCTTCATTCACCGTTAACTGATAGAATGATATACGGTTGAAGAAACCATAGATTGCACCAAGAGGGCAAAAATATTTACAAAATGGTCTATATACATAAATTGATAAAAAAATTACTAATACAAGTATAATACTTTTCCAGGTAAAAAGAAACCCTATTGCTTCACGTATTCCAGGATTTTTTATTGCAAGTAACCAACCACCTTCAAGAGTTCCAGCAGGGCAGATCCATTTGCAAAACCAAGGGTCTCCTTGGCCGATTATATCTACTACAAACATAGGTAATATGATAACAAATACTACTAAAATGACGTACTTTATGTATTTTAGTAATGAATGCCCTGGAAGACTTTTTCTTTTCCTGAAGAAAGGTATCTTATATAATAGTTCCTGAAATAAACCAAACGGGCATAACCAACCGCAAACAAATCTTCCAAGTAGGGAACCAATGAATAGGAAGAATCCCGCCATATAGAAACTAAAACGATGTTCGGGACTTGATATCACAGCTTGTAATGAACCAATTGGACATGATCCTAACGCACCTGGACATGAATAACAATTTAGCCCTGGTACACAGAGCTTCTTGCCTTTTCCTTGATAGATTGTACCATTAACAAATCCCATTACATATCCGTTAGATAAAGCGGTAGCTATCAATTGTACAATTCTTCTTTTTCCTTCTCGTATCTTATTCATCCGATTCCTACACACTCCAAACATATTCTTATTGCTTTATTCAAAACAACTTCCACTTCTTTGTTATAAAATCCAATTGCAAAAAATACCACTCCTAATGCCATCAACATCATTGCAATTCTATTTTTCTTATTCATAACTTCTCCTATTGTAGATCTTCTAATGCTGCATCAATTAAAGATATCCATGTTTCCTTATCTCTAGCACCAGTTATGCTATCTAGTATATAACCATCTTTATCAAGAAATAAAGTTTCTGGTATGGCCATTACATTCTTTAGATAGATATCATACAAATCTTGAGTAGGTAATAAATGCAGATAATTTGCATTGGTTTTCTCTATAATTTCGTTCGCTTTCTCGATACCGCTCTCATCATATACATCGGATGCAAGGCCAATTATCTGTACTCCCTTGTCTTTATACTCCTCAGCGATTTCTCCTAAGTCTGGCATTTCTCTAATGCATGGACCACAAAATGTACCCCAGATATTCAAAACCGTAAGATCTGCTTCTGCAAGTATATCCTGCGTAACTTCATTACCTGCTAGATCATAACTAGTAAAGGATGAGAACTCTCCTACTTCACTTGTTTCTGTAGTCTCCGCAACTTCTTGATCTGTTTCTTGTGAACCTTCTGGATCTGTCTCTTCTTGTAATTTCTCTTGCGTCTCCTGTTTCAAAGTAACATTGTTCCTGTTCACGCTGTCTTTCTTACCACAACCACCTAAGGATATAAGCAGTGAAGCTCCCATTAATAATAAAACTGGTTTCATAAAAAATTTCTTCATCGTTTCCTCCTATTATATAAAAGGGCAGTCAAGAGACTGCCCTTTTGGTAATATGATATACCTGCTCGTATATAAAGTATAACATGGATTTCTGGTGGTTATCAACGGGAACTTTATTTTATATCAGAGCGACATATTACTAACTCTTCCATATGCCTGCAACACTCTGTGTTTAACATGTATATTACAACTGCTTATTATCTGAATAAATGTCTTACCTTTTTTCAACTGCACCAAATGGACATACTTCCTTACAATTCCCACAATGTAAGCAATTTGGCTGATTAATAACAGCTGGTTTAGCCGATAAATCAATACATCTTTGTGGACATTTGGAATAACAAGTTCCACAACCATTACATCTGTCTGTAATAACATATATGCCCTCTTGTTTATGTTCTTTTCTTTGGCTTCCCAAATAAAAGATATCTCTAGTAATTGGCTTTGTGGATAGGTCGAAAAATTCGCCTTGCCCTTCATATATTCGGAATACTACTAACGCCATCCTGCTGCTCTCATCTGGATATATTTCTGCCATATAAGGATTTTCCCTAAATACCTCACTAAGTTTCTGCGTTCCAATGTTCTCTACTTTTCCCCTGATGGAAATTGCCTTTTTATCTAAAGAGCCTTCCCCACCGGTCATTCCGCTGATAGCAACAAACTTTTTATCCATAAGTTGTTTATAAAACTCTTTTCCCTTAGCTGTGATAAAGTATAAACTGACATCATCAACAAGCATAACATCAATCACTCTCGCAACTGGAAGTCCCTGGCTGTCTACCGTTGCAAAAACCGTTGAATGTATCTCGTTTCTTAATATCTTTAAGTAGTCCTTCGTATTCATTACCGCAACTCCTTTTCGTTATAGATGTATAAAAGTATCTGTTATTACTTTCTTACGACACTAATTCTTTCTCCAATGTGATTACCCTTTGTAATCTCATCCACCATTGCTACTGCGTAATCTGCATAACTGATTATACTTTCACCTTTGCTGTTTAAGGTAAGCTCTTCTCCTGCAAGAATATATTCACCTGTCTTTTCTCCATCTGCCTGAAAATCACAAGCAGGACTTACAAATGTCCATTTAACGTCATTTCTTAAACGAAGTTCTTTAAGTGCCTTTCCTTGGGCAGTCGCTAATGGTTTAAACATTTCAGGGAAATCCGGACCTTCCATAACCTGCATTGTATGTTCAGGATCTACATAGAGACTTCCTGCTCCACCTACAACAAGGAGACGAATCTGCTTTCCTGAAAGTATATCACAAAGATGTTTTAATGAAGTGCTATGTTGTGGTAATGTTTCTGGTATCCATGTTCCAAATGCATCCACAACTGCATCAAACTGTTCTAAATCAGCTGTTGTCAAATCAAATAGATCCTTTTTGATCACATTGCTCGCTACTGTTTTGTTTTCACCTCTAACGATTGCCGTCACATCAAAACCTCTATCTACTGCCTCTTTGACGATTAACTGTCCTGCTTTACCATTTGCACATACTACTGCTATTTTCATTTTGATTTCCTCCAATGTTTTTAGTTGTAACTTTTATTGTTACAGCTAATATATCATTACCTAGTTGTAATGTCAATAGTTACAACCAGGTATTTTTATATGATATAACTTTCTAGCACATAAAATTAAACATTACGGTTTGAATGCAATAAATTATCAGATACACAGAATGACCCTATAAGTGGAGTTTTTGTTTTCCACTTTATAGGGTCATTCTGTGTATCTATAGGTGAGAGCATATCAACTCTCACAAATTCCTTTGGGTTTCCCATATGAAGCTAGTTATTTTCTATATATTTTACAGTATCGTTCATCACATCCTGTAATGTGATAGAAGCCAATTCTTTCTCCATAGCCGTCTGTACCCTCTGCAGTTTATCATCAAGAATATGATGAATATTCCTACCGACAGGACAAGCATCATTCGGATTCTCATGAAAATGAAACAGTTCTCCATCTTCCACACATTCCACCGCCTGATAGATGTCAAGGAAAGTAATCTCACTAAGTGGCCTTGCTATAGATGCTCCTCCACTTCCTCTCACAACATTCACAAGACCTGCTGCCTTTAACTGTGCTAACAGCTTTCTTATGATAACTGGGTTTACGTTCGTACTAGATGCTAAGAAATCGCTGGTAATTTTATATTCCTTCTCAAAAGTATCTATACAAGCGAATATATGAATGGCAATCGTGAATCTGCTAGAAATCTGCATAGTAATTGTCCTCACTCTCGTTTTTCCATACATTCTACTTTGTTTTTGGTGTAATGTCAATTGTTACATCAACTTTGCATTAAAAACACGTTCTTATGTTAGTTTTTAGAAATTAATTCAAATTGTACTAGTGACATCCCGTTAATTCATGTATAATATATTTAAGTCATACTGTAAGGAGATGTTATTATGGCAAAAGCAAAAGTGATAGTATTTGACTTGTTTGATACATTGATCCACAATATTGTATTTAATTTCACCTCAGGCTTATCATACCTATATGAATATATTCTTTTAGATGGTACAGATAAAGAAGAATTCTTTAATTATGCAGATACCTATTGGAAAGAACTGTATGATAAAAGGAATGAATATAATACGGAAGTATCCTTTGAAGAAGAACTTTTAGATTTTCAACATAAATATGGATTTAAAGTGAATTGGTCACTAGAAGAAATCGAATATCAATGTGCACTTGCAATGAATACGACTGAATTATTCAGTGATACTATTTCTACATTAGAAAAACTAAATTCTTTGGATATCCCAATATATTTATTAAGCAATTGTATTTTCAAAAAGAATGTAATGATAAAATTCCTTAAGCACTACGATTTGGAGAAATATTTCGTTAATACATATTTTAGTGCTGATTATAAAGTAAAGAAACCTCACAAAGATTTCTTTCAGATCGTATTTGATGAGATTAGAAAAGACAATTGCAGTGTTCATAGAGAAGAGGTTTTCTTCATAGGGGACACTTATAGTGCTGATGTTCTTGGGGCTAAAGATTTTGGATTTACGCCAGTATTTATTAACCGTAAACAAATAGATGGAATTAACAAAGAGAATTTTTATGAAATAAAAACTTTAAGTGAATTGATTGAAGTAATTAACTAAAAAACCTAAAACAGCTGTGTAAACAAAATTTAATCTTTGTTCACACAGCTGTTTTTATTGATATTACTTAATACTTATTATTAATCTTTTTAAAAAGCTCCAAATCCAGGATATACTGCACTTGCTCCTAATTGCTCTTCAATACGTAAAAGTTGATTGTATTTTGCTACACGTTCACTTCTACTTGGTGCTCCAGTTTTAATTTGGCATGTATTCAATGCTACTGCTAAATCTGCAATTGTAGTATCTTCTGTTTCACCAGAACGATGTGATGAAATAGCTGTATAACCTGCTTTGTGTGCCATCTTAATCGCTTCTAAAGTTTCTGATACAGAACCAATCTGATTTAATTTAATTAAGATTGAATTACCGCATCCCATTGTGATTCCTTTTTGTAATCTTTCTGTATTAGTTACGAAAAGATCATCTCCAACTAGCTGAATCTTATCACCAAGTTCTTCAGTCATATGTTTCCAACCGTCCCAATCTTCCTCATCAAGACCGTCTTCAATTGAATAGATTGGATACTTCTCGCATAATTTCTTCCAATGTTCAACTAACTCAGCAGAAGTAAACTTCTTTCCACTCTTTGGAAGTAAGTACTCGCCTTTTGTACCTGTTTTCCATTCACTTGATGCAGCATCCATTGCAAGTACAAAATCTTTACCTGGTTCATAACCAGCTTTCTTAATCGCCTCAAGAATAACTTCAATAGCTTCTTCATCACTAGCAAGGTCAGGTGCATAACCACCTTCATCACCAACGCCAGTTGCAAGGCCTTTGCTCTTTAATAGTGCACCTAGAACATGGAACACTTCTGTACACCAGCGTAAGCCTTCTCTAAAGCTTTCTGCTCCAGCAGGCATAATCATAAATTCTTGAACATCTACTGTATTAGCAGCATGTGCTCCACCGTTAATGATATTCATCATTGGAACAGGAAGTCTGTTTCCATTTACTCCACCTAATAATCGATATAGAGGAATGTCAAGTGATATCGCTGCTGCTCTAGCACATGCAATTGATGTTGCAAGTATTGCATTAGCACCAAGTTTTGATTTATCTTTTGTACCATCTGCTTCTATCATTGCACGGTCCACTGCATATATATCTGATGCATCCATACCATATAATACATCGTTAATAATAGTATTAATATTCTCTACTGCTTTGGATACACCTTTACCTCCAAAACGGCTCTTATCTCCATCACGCAATTCTAATGCTTCAAATTCACCAGTAGATGCTCCACTAGGTGCAGCGCCTCTTCCAATTGTTCCATCTGCTAAATATACTTCTGCTTCTACTGTTGGGTTCCCGCGGGAATCTATTATTTCTCGTCCAATAACTTTTTCAATTTCTAAATAATTCATAGTCTCACCTTTCTTTGGAATTACCCTTCTACTTTGATCTAGTCTTAAAGTAGAAGGAGTCCAAATGATTTATTCTTGGTTAGTTCTATCTAACCTATTTATATTCTATCATATTTCCAGTTTTTATTCAATATGTAAAATAATAAATATTATCATTATTATTTTCATGATATTTTATAATGTTACACTACATTCATATATTGTATTATCCCAACGCAACATCTAGTACCATCATTATTGCAAATCCAATTGCGAATCCCCAAGTACAGATATCTGTTTTATTGTCTTTTGTCGCCTCTGGAAGTAATTCTTCGATTACAACATAAATCATAGCACCCGCGGCAAAAGAAAGGAAATATGGTAATGCTGTAGAAATCAAACCAGACATTAATAATGTAATTCCTGCTGCAATTGGTTCTACAATTCCAGATAACATTCCATATGCAAATGATTTTCTCTTGCTATTACCCTCCGCTCTTAATGGAAGAGAGATAATAGCACCTTCTGGGAAATTCTGAATTGCTATACCTATTGATAAAGCAAAAGCAGATGCCACACTTACGCTTGCATTATCGCCTAAAAGACCTGCGAAAACTACACCAACTGCCATACCCTCTGGAATATTATGAAGTGTCACTGCTAATATAAGCATAATCGAATTGCTTAAACTTGATTTTGGTCCTTCGGGAGTTTTCTCATTCAGATGAAGATGCGGTATAATTTGATCTAATATAAACAGGAATGCAATTCCTATAAAAAATCCAACTACTGCAGGAATAAAAGAAAACTTTCCAAGATTCTGTGACATATCAATAGATGGTATTAGTAAAGACCAAACAGATGCTGCAATCATTACACCAGATGCAAAACCCATCAAGGCTCTTTGAATTCCATCCTTAATATTTTTCTTCATAAAGAGTACGCAACCGGCTCCTAATGTCGTTCCTACAAACGGTGTTAATAAACCTATTACATATTCCATAAACATAACCTCCTAAATATTTTGTAAATTTTAAGTTTTAAATTTTAAAATTACTTTATGTAATTATATCACACATCTTCCATATATGTGTATATCATATGATACTGTATCTCATTAAAAAATAAAGGCAGTATAATTGATTATCTTTCATCAATTATACTGCCTTTCTTCTGTTAACTAGTGCGATATCTACTGTCATTAATTCAAACCCCATTTGGGTACCATCAATCTATTGGAGATACCCTGTATAACTATCCGTTTCCAGAATTTCATTTGCCTTTTCTATAGATTCTTTTGAAGGTGTACTTACATCTGCTAATGGATAATCAATTCCAAGTTGTTCCCACTTAAATAAACCAAGTGTATGATATGGAAGTACTTCAAATCGTTTTACAGCCTTTAAAGTTTTCACAAATCCACCAAGATTTTTTAAATCTTCTTCTGAATCAGTAATCCCTGGTATTAATACGTGTCTAATCCACATTGACTTACCTTGTTCCGAAAGATAATGTGCCATATCAAGTATGTTCTTATTGCTCCAGCCAGTAAGTTCTTTATGCTTTTTATCATCCATTTGCTTAAGGTCAAGCATAAATAAGTCCGTATATTTCATTAATTCATTAAACTTGCTAAAGAAAGGTTCTTCTCTTGTAAATGGATTACCTGATGTATCAAGCACCGTGTTCACTCCATTTTTCTTAGCAATTTTAAATAATTCAGTGACAAAATCAATCTGTAAAAGGGCCTCTCCGCCACTCACTGTTATGCCACCTTTTTCTTTCCAATACGTACGGTATCTATATGCTTTATCAAAAGCCTCTTGTGGTGTCATGTTCATTCCACCGTTCATATCCCAGGTATCCGGATTATGGCAGTATTTGCATCTCATATGACAGCCTTTAAGGAAAAATACGTATCTTACTCCAGGTCCATCAACTGAACCGAAACTCTCAACAGAATGAATAATTCCCATATTTATTGCTCCTTTCAAATAATGGCGGGTAAATCTGTTTAACAGTATCTACCCGCCATCTTATTTAGTAATACTAGATTACTACAATTCAGCAACGATTACAAACATTACTAAACGATATTATTTAAATTCCAAGTATTACATATTACCATGGAATGTTCTTGAGATAACATCCATTTGTTGTTCTCTAGTAAGATCGATAAACTTAACAGCATAGCCAGAAACTCTGATTGTGAAGTTAGCATATTCTTCTTTTTCAGGATGTTCCATTGCATCGATTAATTTTTCTTTACCGAAAACATTAACGTTAAGGTGATGAGCACCTTGTGCAAAATATCCGTCAAGAACGTTAACAAGGCTAGTTACTCTTTCTACTTCGTCATGTCCTAATGCATCTGGATTGATAGTTTGTGTATTAGAGATACCATCAAGAGCCCATTCATATGGAAGCTTAGCTACTGAATTTAATGAAGCAAGAAGTCCTGAACCTTCTGCACCGTAACTTGGGTTAGCACCTGGTGCTAATGGTTCTCCAGCTTTACGTCCATCAGGCATAGCTCCTGTAGCTTTACCATAAACTACGTTTGAAGTAATTGTTAAGATAGAAGTTGTTGCCTCTGAATCTCTGTAAGTATGACGTTTCTTAAGCTTAGTAAGGAATGAACGAAGTAATTCAACAGCGATATCATCTGCACGATCATCATCGTTACCGTATCTTGGGAAGTCACCAGTAACATCATAATCTACTACTATACCATCTTCATTACGGATTGTTTTAACTTTAGCATATTTGATAGCACTAAGTGAATCTACTACATGAGAGAATCCTGCAATACCAGTTGCAAATGTACGTCTTACATCTGTATCGATAAGTGCCATTTCAGCTGCTTCATAATAATATTTATCATGCATGTATTGGATGATGTTAAGTGAATTTACATAAATTCCTGCTAACCAATCCATCATTACATCATATTTCTTCATTACTTCATCATAATCTAAGTATTCAGAAGTGATTCCTTTATATTCTGGTCCTACTTGAGCACCTGTTTTTTCATCAACACCACCATTGATAGCGTATAATAAACACTTAGCAAGGTTAGCTCTTGCTCCGAAGAATTGCATTTCCTTACCTGTTTGTGTAGCAGATACACAACAACAGATTGAGTAATCATCACCCCATACTGGTTTCATTACATCATCATTTTCATATTGTACTGAACTTGTATTGATTGAAATCTCAGCAGCGTATTTCTTGAAATTCTCTGGTAAGTTTGGTGAGTAAAGAACTGTTAAGTTTGGTTCTGGTGAAGGTCCCATGTTTTCAAGTGTATGAAGGAATCTGAAGTCAGTTTTAGTAACCATTGAACGACCATCAACACCCATACCCGCAACTTCAAGTGTAGCCCATACTGGATCACCTGAGAATAATTGATTGTATGAAGGGATTCTTGCGAATTTAACCATTCTGAATTTCATTACCAAATGGTCAATAAGTTCTTGAGCTTCATCTTCTGTAAGAGTTCCGTTCTCTAAATCTCTTTGAATATAGATGTCAAGGAATGTTGAGATACGACCAACACTCATTGCTGCACCGTTTTGAGTTTTAACAGCTGCAAGGTAACCAAAGTATAACCATTGAACAGCTTCTCTAGCGTTCTTAGCTGGTTCTGAAATATCATAACCATAAGAAGCAGCCATTTTTTTCATATCAGCTAATGCTCTATATTGATTGAAGATTTCTTCTCTTTGACGGATGATATCATCTGTCATTGTTCCATCTCCACAGTTAGCATGATCTTTTGCTTTTTCTTCCATTAAGAAATCAATACCATAAAGAGCAACTCTTCTATAATCACCTACGATACGTCCACGACCATATGTGTCAGGAAGTCCTGTGATAATTTTGTTATGACGAGCTTTTCTGATTTCTGGAGTATATGCATCGAAAACACCTTGGTTATGTGTTTTGTGATATTCAGTAAATACTTTATGAAGTTCTTTGTTTGGTTCATATCCGTATGTTGAGCAAGCTTCTTCAGCCATCTTAATACCACCAAATGGCATGAATGCTCTCTTTAAAGGTTTATCTGTTTGTAAGCCTACTACTTTTTCAAGATCTTTATCAGCTTCGTTGATATATCCTGGACCATGTGATGTAATTCCTGATACAATGTCAGTATCCATATCAAGGACACCGCCTTTGGCTCTTTCTTCTTTTTGAAGTTCTTGAAGTTTACCCCAAAGTTTATTTGTAGCTTCTGTTGGATCTGCTAAGAATGAAGAATCACCATCATATGGTTTATAATTGTTTTGGATAAAGTCTCTTGTATTAACTTCTTCTTTCCAAAGTCTTCCTTTAAAGCCTTCCCATTGTTCTTTTTGTAACATAATTAATGTCCTCCTTTTACGAAATATTCTATGATATACTTACTGTGTACTGTGTTTTGTATATTGTATACACATATAATATCACTGTTTTCGATAAAAATCCAGTTATTATTTTCCAGTATTTAATTTTATACAATGTTGAATTATTACAAGTATTTCCTTCAAATTCTGTCCTCTAATAAATAAAATGGGATATGCATATCTTGCATATCCCATAGTTGATTTCGTTCACTGTATAAATTTGATTCATAACATGTAAGCACTGTACGGCTACGTATGAAGCTAATCGAAGATATTTTTTCGTTAAGTATAACATTTAGTATTCTTCAAAATCTTCAAGTACAAAGTTTAAGTTTATGATTAGGGTGTCAAGGCCCTCTAGAAAACTTGCCTTCGTCAATTTGCACATGTAAAACTTGACTGATGTTATGCCGAACGTAGTTCCACGAGCAACTGTATGAAGTCGTTGGTACTTAGGCTCTGTATTTTAGAGCCTTATGTACCACTACGAACTTCATCCAAGCGAGAGCGCGTTGCGAGT